>X67_European_Roe__coassemble_131_pt1 | contig 18247 bp, 22 predicted proteins | sample X67_European_Roe__metabat2_low_PE_011 | metagenome-assembled genome bin X67_European_Roe
GCAATTTGACGACAAATCCATTCCAAAATAATCCTTAAAATAATCTCGAAATAAAATTAAAACGACTTCTAAATTTCGAATATGAGCAATTTGCAAGAAATAAAAAAACTTATCAACGATAACCAAACAGACGCTGCGACAGAATTACTGAAAGCAATCATCCAAAACGATAACGACAATGACGAAGCATATTTCCTCTTAGGAAACATATACAGCAAAAAGAACGAATGGAGCAAAGCCATCAACGCCTATAGCCAAGCCACCGCCATAAACCCACAAAGCCCGGCACGCATTGCGAACGAACAATTATTAAAAATTCTTGATTTCTACCACCACGACCTATACAACCCATAGGCGATTTATCAACGGGCTCACAACTACAAAGTTTTCCAAATTTCACTATCCCTCATCAATTCTTTCTTTCCGGAGACACGGTCAAGCACATAAACCTTAGCTGAATCAACCTTAACAGAAAGGACATCATCAACAGTTTCCGGAATATACAGCTTTTTATTATCCAGTAATTCCAGTTCACTCAACTTTTTCTTTATTCTTGACAAAGAGGCAGGCAAGCCGGGAGTAATATAAGTTTTTTCTTCATCATTCTCCCACTTCCCCACCATATTATATATCTTATTAAAAACAATGTTCAAACGTTTCACTCTTGTCATAGAAGTGTCATTCCTCCTCACTACCTTCCCCATAACATCAGCATAAAGCAGGAATACATACAAAGCCCTTTCATAAGCCGACAAATCCAATTCGGCATTTATATCCTCAAACAAAATCCTATGACGTGATACGTCTATCAAAATACGGCTGTCAAACTTCTTTCCCGGAAACGCCAACAAATCAAAAATTGATTTATTAAATCCGCGGTATTCAAACCTACTGCCGTTATGTGTCTCCTGTAGTACCGTTATACCGCCGTCCTTGACTATATGCCTATAGCAATCTATAAAATAACGTATATCATCCAGCACATTTCCGGTAATAATGAATTTAAAATAATTATGAACCGGTTTAAAGGCTACCCTCGAGTCTGCAATCTTAACAAGGAATGACGGCTCGGTATCATACAGGCTCTTAAGCCCCATCTTATTATACAGCAAAGAACGACAGAAATCTACTGTAGTCAAATTACACATTTTATCATATACAGCCTTTATGCTGCTATCCGACACTGCGGGTGCCAAATGCCTTATTATAGACATCAATTGTCCCTGCTCTACTTGAGAAAAATATCGGCTCTTACAGGGTATATACACGAAATCAAAACCAGCCAACCGCAATTCATTATCTATAGTTCGGTAATTAGCCTTTATTACATCGTTAGTGCCTTCATCATAATCACTTTCAACATAAAATACTGTAAAAGGTTCTATATTATCCAATTCACCTGTGCTACAATCGATAATATCCCCTCCACCACTCTCAAGCACATAGCGTAAAGCTAATACAAGCAAGGCTTCCGAGCTTTCACATTTCCCATCAGCCAAAGCCAACCGTTCAAGATGAGAAACCAAAATTTGTCTTTTTGCTGCCGACAAGCCCTTCAACTCATTGACAGCATCAGCCAATGTAATATTTTGCGCCTCGGCAAGAACCGCAGAACCGTCTATATTATAACTGTTACATATCTCACCGAACAGTTCTATTTCACGCATATCGATTACCGTATCCGACTTAACCAAATCCGTAAGGATACGAACTATGGCTATCTTTTCTCTTTGTTTCATAATTGAATCTCATTTACTGAAATTTCGGTAAATTTAATCAAAAAATATATCGAAAGCCGAATAATATTTGATACTTTTGCATATTACAACAAATTTATCCGTATTATGGCAAAACAAGCATCTGCATATTTCAAAATTTCAGCCGTTTCGGCTATTTACATGATACTTTGTTTCTTTGCTTTTTACGATATAGCCATTCCTTATAAAATAGCATTTCCTGCAATTTCATTATTTATTTCAGCCCTTTGGGTATCGCCGTGGCAAATAGCCACAGCCATAATACTATTTGCATCAAGTGACATTATGCGAGCACAGGGCAATTTCCCATTGCAGGCAGGAGCCTACGGAATTGCAGCTATATTTATCTCATGGTTCTTTATAACTCGTTTTTTCAAAATGAACGGTAAAGCATCAGTGGGCAACATCATTCTCACCACATTGCTTGTAATAGGAATATGCGCACTGGAATTATTTATAATCATACCCCAAGTTCCGGAAGGAACTCTGCGTCACGGAGCTGTAGCTTACGCAATAATTACATCGGTATTACTTTGGTGTGCATTGCTGCAAAAAGATTTGGTTTACGCCTTAACCGGACTTGCATTTACTTTTTCAAGCATCATGCTTGCGTGGAATAAATACATATCAGACGTTCCTTATGCTGTTTACCTGACATATATTCCCTATTATATCTCTATTCTCATATCCTTTATACGTTCGTCTAAAATATAAGAAACTATTTAAATTTTCTTACAGTTATACTTGTAACAGGTTTCGGATTCTTTTAAGTTCTTCCGGCTGTCTTTTTAGTTGTGCAACGAACTTCTTGCTGCTTTACAACCGGGCAAATTTCAAGAAGTAAAAGCATTATTCTCATACGGCGTGCATTTTAACTTATTTTATAACACATGTGAAACATTAATGCACACCAAGGAATGAACTTTGCATTAAGAAATTCTAAAAGATACAATTATGGCTGACACAAGAACAATAAACCGGGAAGACAACATCTTTGCAACACTTGCATCAAAAGGAAAACCAATAAAAGCCCTTATGGGACAAAATTTCTCAGGTATCAGCGAAGTCATAAAAACAATATGCTCATATACCGACGATTTCAGAGGATTGGCACAATTGAACATCAGAAATCAATCTCAGGGATGGAGCATAAACATGCTGCTACGAATCGACACCAAACCACAATCTCAATTACAAACTGAGCCTGAACCTCCACATGACGGATTGCAGTACCGATTCGCATTCTGAAAAAAGCGAACCCTTAGAACTTTTTCATACCGTGAAATGTTGTTTAGGTAGTTATTAATTGAAATACAAACTAAAAGTTAATACGTATGAAAAAGTTAATGTTTTACGCTCTTGCATTAGGAATTTTAGCCTCATGCGGGAATTCAAAAAATGCAAATGGAATATTAGATGAAAATGTTTTGCCCGGTGACACAATGATAGAAATCATCGGCGAATGGATAGAAGTGCCTGCTGAAGGAGACACCAACATGTTGCAACAACCTAAAAAAGTTAAATTCAACAAAGACAATACTATGGAAGGTACTCCTATAGTAAAAAAGGAGAAAAAGAAAGGTATCAAGAATGCCGCTGATTCCATCACCGTAACCACTATGGTTTATCAATTATGGGATCAGCAAGGAGATACCTTGACAATGATTTCACAAAGCGCAATCGATCCACAATTGCAAGACACCGTTACTTGGGGTATCGTTTCGCTTACCAGTGACTCATTAAAACTAAACAACGACGCTCAAGGTACTAAAAACTACGTAAGACAAAAATAAGAATCCGTTTAAAATTTAAACATATTCTAAGACCAAAACGGCATCTAACACACTTATTATGTCCGGCTCAGAAGTTGTTTTAAGAAAATTCGAAACAACTTCTTATAACACGCAGATCGTCTTATTCGAAATTTTTATTAAAAAAGGCTCATTCCTTATTGCGGAGTGAGCTTTTTTATGTAATTTTACACTGAATATGGCATAGAGTGTGCAAAAGAGTACAATCAAGCCGTATAGAGAGATTAAAGAGAGAAAAAAACTATAACATTTCAAGATTTAAACAAAAACAATTATGGTTTATTCACATGAAGTACAAGAAATGTGCTGTGTAAAGAAGGGTGCAAACCACCCATCAGCGCCAATTCCTGAAGAAGGAAAATGGGTTAGATCAAAAGAAATCAAAGACATTTCAGGTCTTACTCACGGTATCGGCTGGTGCGCTCCTCAACAAGGCGCATGTAAGCTAACTCTTAACGTTAAGGAAGGTATCATCCAAGAAGCATTGGTTGAAACTATCGGATGTTCCGGTATGACACACTCTGCTGCAATGGCAAGTGAAGTTCTTCCGGGTAAGACAATCCTTGAAGCATTGAACACCGACCTTGTGTGCGACGCTATCAACACCGCAATGCGCGAATTGTTCTTGCAAATCGTTTACGGACGTACACAATCCGCATTCTCTGAAGGCGGTCTTGTAGTAGGAGCATCATTGGAAGACCTTGGTAAGGGACTTCGCAGTCAAGTAGGTACTATGTTCGGTACTTTGGCTAAGGGACCTCGTTACTTGGAAATGGCAGAAGGCTATTGCACACGCATGGCTCTTGACGAAGAAAACCAAGTTATCGGTTACGAATTCCTTCACTTAGGCAAGTTCACCGACTTCTTGAAAAAGGGCGTTCCCGCAGAAGAAGCACTACAACAAGCTAAAGGTCACTACGGACGTTTTGAAGAAGCAGCTAAATACATTGATCCACGTAAAGAATAATAAGGAGGAATACAACTATGATTAGAGAAGTAAAATTTGAAAGTCAAGACCGTCGTATTAAGCAAATTATCGCTGCTTTGAACGAAAACGGCATTAAAGATATTGAAGAAGCTAACGCTATCTGCGATTCTTATGGTATCGATCCTTATAAAGCTTGTGAAGAAACTCAACCTATCTGTTTCGAGAATGCAAAATGGGCTTACGTAGTGGGTTGTGCTATCGCATTGAAGAAAGGTTGCAAAAATGCTGCCGAAGCTGCCGAAGCCATCGGTATCGGTCTTCAAGCATTCTGTATCCCGGGCTCTGTTGCAGACGATCGTAAGGTAGGTTTGGGTCATGGTAACCTTGCTGCACGCCTTCTTCGCGAAGAAACAAAGTGTTTCGCATTCTTGGCAGGTCACGAATCATTCGCCGCTGCCGAAGGTGCTATCAAGATTGCCGCTAAGGCTGACAAGGTACGCAAAGAACCTCTTCGCGTAATTTTGAACGGTCTTGGAAAAGATGCTGCTATGATTATCTCACGTATCAATGGTTTCACTTACGTTCAAACTGAATTCGATTACGCTACAGGCGAATTGAATGTAGTTAAGGAAATCGCTTACTCAAAAGGTCCTCGCGCCAAAGTCAAATGATACGGTGTAGACGATGTGCGTGAAGGTGTAAAGGTTATGTGGCACGAAGGCGTTGACGTATCTATCACAGGAAACTCAACCAACCCAACCCGTTTCCAACACCCGGTAGCAGGTACTTACAAGAAAGAACGTGTACTTGCAGGTAAGCCTTATTTCTCTGTAGCATCAGGTGGCGGTACAGGTCGTACTCTTCACCCGGATAATATGGCTGCTGGTCCTGCATCATACGGCATGACCGATACACTTGGTCGTATGCACTCAGATGCTCAATTTGCCGGTTCTTCTTCAGTTCCTGCACACGTTGAGATGATGGGATTCTTGGGTATAGGTAACAACCCGATGGTAGGCTGTACAGTAGCTTGTGCCGTTGACGTTGCAACTGCTCTTAACAAGTAAAATCTATATCAATAGAGTTTTAAATACAACTTTGAACTCCTGCCCCATCATCGGCGCAGGAGTTCTTTTTTTATGCAACTAATACTTATCTAAATTTACAGGAAAACTCATCACAATCCATTTGAAAGAAACTGCCTTAATCCTAAATGTACAATCCCTTCATCTATAGTTCTATTCACCATAGGGGTCATTGAAATAACATATTTTGGATAATTATCTTTTATTTCTTTCAAATTTCCGAACTCACGTTTACGAGTATGTTCATCTATTATGAGATATGCAACTTGAATATATATACGCTCTCCTCCTGCTTTAGTACAAACAAAATCTATTTCACCTACTTGCAATTGCCCAACGGTAACATTCCAGCCTAATCGCAATAATTGTTGATAAACCAAACTTTCTATCACCTTTTCAATATCACCATCCCTCGTTCCACCGGCAAGAGCATTCCTAATACCTATATCTTCAAAATAATACTTATCATTACATTCAAACAATTTCTTCCCATGAATATCATACCTATTTACCTTATGAATTATATAAGCCTCAGACAAATAACGTAAATAGTTCAAAATCAATGCAGTTGTAACAGAATCATTCTGCGATTTCATAAATTTACTTATATTATTCGCTGAGATAAGTTTACCGGTATTATCAGCTATAAATGTAACCAGATTATTCAAAAAAGTAATATTACGAATGCTATTACGCTGTATTACATCTTTAAGCAACACAGTATTAAATATATCTGCTTGATATTCCCTTACATCACTTTCTTCCAATCCTATTCTTTTCAATCCCGGCAAACCACCATAACTTAAATACATGGAAAGTGAGAGATCGTTATTATTCAATTCATGAAACTCAAGAAACTCAGTATAGCTTAACGGTTGGATATAAATTTCCTTGTACCTACCGCCTATAATTGTCGTAAGTTCACTGCTAAGCATTCTCGCATTACTACCGGTAATAATTATATCTGTATGAGGTTCAGTGCGAAAACTTCTTATACTACGCTCAAACTCTTTTATATCTTGAATTTCATCAATCAATATATAATTATGCCTATCCTTGTCTATCTTTGATTCCAAATATTCATTTAAATCAAGATAATCTTTTATTGCATCAAATTCACGCTTTTCCTTGTCTATAAATATAACATTATTACCCGATTCTGAAGATTTTAAAGTAAAGAACTGTCTCAGCATACAACTCTTTCCCACACGCCTTTGACCTGTAAGAGCAATAATAGTCTCCATTCCAACATACTTTAAAATTTTATCTATGTATGCCTGCCTAAAAATAGTATTCATAAAAGTATCATATTAGATTATCCTAAGCAAAGATAATATTTTTATTCTTTATAAAAAACAAAACATATAAAATCTGCACTTTTATTCTTTATAAAATACAAATTCCCTATAGCACCAATCTTAATTTTGCGCAACAAAACACTAATTAACATTATGAACAACCAACACATTTTTTATAATCCCTATATTTTTAAACACACGACAATCACCCAAAATTAATTAGAAATGACCAAGCAAGAACTTATATATAACAAATTTTCTGGTTGCCTTTTCGGTCAGGCTATTGGTGACGCCTTGGGTCTTGGAACAGAATTTCTAACAAAAGAAGAAGTAAAACGAATATATCCCGACAAATTAGATTACTATAGTAGAATCATTGATGATTACCATCGTTGTAGATGGACAAAAGGAGATTGGACTGACGACACAGATATGATGATGTGTATAGCAAGAGCACTTATTGAAGATAAATCAGTTAATCTCACAACAATTGCTCAGAATTTCAAGAATTGGTTTGAAGGAAATCCAATGGGTATAGGAAAACATACTTTTAAAGTTTTAGCATTTACAGATTACTCGAAATACCCTCAAAAGATAGCAAACGTAATATGGGAATTATCTCATAAAACTTCTGCTGCTAATGGCGGTATTATGCGCACTTCTGTTGTAGGACAATATTGGTTGTAGGGTTATTAAAAAAAGATGTGGAACAACATGCATGTGATATATGCAGTTTAACACATGCAGATCCTCGTTGTATTGGTTCATGCGCAATAATATCCTTGCTCATTAATTCATTAGTATATCAAAACCAAGAATTATCGTATGAAGATATTATTTGTATAGCAAAAAAAATACGATAGCAGAATTGAAGAATATATTAATTTAGCTCAAAACTCTGACATAAAGCTATTAGAATTAGATGAGTACAAATCAATGGGATATACATTGAAAACACTTGGAGCTGCTTTGTGGGCGTTATGGCATAGCGAAAACTTTGAAAATGGACTTATTAAACGTGACGAATTGAAAAATACAATTGATAAACTATATCAGATAATTAATATAGAAACCACATAATTAAGAACCGGTTTTGAATTGTCTTAAAATGTTATTACAATTATGCTCAAAACATGTTTCGGATTCCATGAAAACAATGTCTTTTTTTCTAATAGGCGTTTTTCTCACCCTTAAAGACATTCCACACTGTTAAGAAGATAATCTTTAAATCCAACAAAAGATTCCAGTTTTCAGCATACCATACATCGTGTTCCACGCGTTTTTCCATCTGCCATAAGTGGTCGGTCTGTCCGCGGAAACCATTTACTTGCGCCCAACCCGTTATACCGGGCTTTATGGTATGGCGCAACATGTATTTGTCTATTAACGCACTATAATCAGCTGTGTGTTTCAGCATGTGCGGACGAGGTCCCACAATTGACATATCACCTTTCCATACATTATAGAATTGTGGCAATTCATCTATACTGGTTTTGCGCAGAAAATCTCCTAACCGCGTTTTTCTCGGGTCAGTTTTGGTTGCCTGTACCCTATCGGCATCATTATTCACCTTCATAGTGCGGAATTTATAACACACAAACTCCTTTCCTCTGAATCCGGTACGTTTCTGCTTGAAAAACACGGGGCCGGGTGATGACAATTTAATTGCCAACCCTACAGGAATCAACACAATAGGAGATAAGAGCATCACCACCGATGACACAATGAAGTCAAAACTCCTTTTTACAAAGCGATTAAACACACTGCTCAACGGGTTAGAACGTATCGACATTACCGGTACACGCCCTATGGCATCAAGCGTGAATTGGCGTATTATGCCATGATTAATCTGAGGTACATAATAAAAATCCACAGCATTAGATTCGGCTATATTTACCATTTTACCAAGAATATCATCACCGGTCATGGCACAATACATTTCATCTATGCCATTTTTTTTCACAAACGGCTCTATATCCTCAAGTCCGCCTTTATAATATTCACAGCCGTCAGCCTTATCCTTAGCGTCAAACATGCCGAGTACCTTATAGCCATATCCTTGGTCGGAATTAAATTCCTGTAGCAGTCCCCTACCCACATTTCCGCAGCCTACGATTATAACTCTTTTATAATTAAAACCTCGCATACGGTATGCTTTCAACATCTTTCTCGACATCAACCACCATACACTTAGGACAACCGAAAACGATGTATAAAATATCAAATACACCTCCGTTGAAATATCGGCAAAGTCCAAAAAGGCTACAACCGACATAAACACTACGGCATGCAATGCGACCAGCTTTAAGGTGTTCAGAACCACCTTATCGGCAAATACGGTACGCTTACTATGAATATCGGCAATAAGGACGTGTGCCAAAGCAAAACTCACATTCAGGGCAAACCAAACACGTTTCGTAAAAAACATTTCAATACCGTCACCGACTCCGCATACCCCCATCATCACAAATATGATATTAAGTATGACGAAATCAGAGATTGTCAATATTCCGCTTAGAAAATGTCCGTATCCTCCGCCTTTATTCATAGCAATTCATCTTAAGCCAACCTTAAAACAACATCGGCTGCACCGGTTCAATGCAGCTCGATGTCATCACTCCAATATAAAATTAATTCTTATACTTTGCTATCAATCAAAGTAATTTTCTTCTCGATCAACGCCAAGTCATCCTTTATTTTCTGTATGCGGCGCTCCATCTCCTTCAACATGGAATTTCCGTTCTTCGATGTTGCATTAAAGAAACCCATATTGTTTTCAAACGTCTTCAATTCGTTACGCTTCTGCTCATAACTTCTTACAAGATATTCCCGCTCACGATATATTTTATCCTTATCGGTCATCTGGCTTATTGAGTTTTCATAATTGCTCAATGCAGCTTTCACCTCTTTCATATCAAACTTTTCGAACGCCTTATCTATAGCCTCCTTATACTCGGTGTATATCTTGTCCTTTTCTTTGAACGGCACATGCCCCACTTCCTGCCATTTCTTCATAAGCTCACGCACCTTCTTTCCACCTTCGGTCTCGGTTTCATCGCTTAATACAGCATTGATGGCAGCAATTATTTCCTTTTTAGCTTTCAGGTTATCATGTTCCACCTTTCTTGTACTTGAAGTCTGCTTGTTTTTAGCCTCAAAGAATGCATCACACGCCGTAATAAAACGTTTCCACACGGCATCACTTTGCTTTTTGGCAACAGCACCTATAGTTTTCCATTCCTTTTGCAATGCAACAAGTTGGTCGGATGTTTTCTTCCAATCGGTAGAATCCTTCAAAGCTTCTGCCTTTTCGCATAAAGCTATCTTTTTCTGCAAGTTAACAGAAAGTTCTTCTTTCATGGTCTTGAAGAATTCTGCTTTCTTGGCGAAGAAGTCATCACACGACTTTCTGAATCGTGCAAATAAATCGGCATTCACTTTACGCGAAGCAAAACCAAGTTTCTTCCACTCTTCTTGTAACGCTATTACCGCCTTCGTTGCATCGTCCCATGAAAGATATGTTTTCAAACCGCTTAAATCCAATGACTCCAATTTTTCACAAATAGCGACTTTTGCAGTCTCATTTTCTTTTTCCTTAGACTTTCTGTCTTCAAAGAATGCCTGATATTTTTTATTTATAACAGATGACGCATCCTTGAATTTATTCCACAATTCTTCACGTAGTTCCTTAGCTACCGGTCCTGTCTCGCGCCACTGATTATGCAATTCCTGTAAACGACGGAATGCCAATACCACATCATCCTTTTCGGCAAGTGTTTCGGCATCAGCACACAACTGCTGCTTAATTTCAAGATTTTTCTTGAAATCATAATCGCGTAGCTCCTTATTTATCTTCAATAAATCATAAAAACTTTCGGCAGCCTGTTGATAATCCTTCCACAACTCGGTTGCATCGGTTGCCGGAACTTCGCCTATCGATTTAAATTCTTGTTGCAACTGCTGTACACGGTTATATTGCTTATTCACACTATCAGGATCCACAGCAATTGCTTTGATTTCATCTATTATGGCACGTTTGCGCTCCAAATTCTGCATGCGTAACGCCTCTTGGGCATTATTGTATTCTGCGCGTTTCTCCTTTAACTGCCCGAGAACGTCTTTGAGCCTTGCCTCTTCAGTATCCTCTGCCGCTGCAAAAGCCGCCTCTTCATTCCCTTTTGCAAGGAATTCAGCCTTTTCTGCCTCTATCTCTGCTTTTCTTATGGCATAAAAAGCCATTTTTATTTGCGACACGGCATCACGTACACTGTCGATAGGCTCATCAAGCAATCCCACCAAAGCGTCTACCAATTCACTTTTCGTAAGAGAACTGTAATCGACATGAGCCTTACCGGATACTGCCGTTTCTTCAGCCAAAGTTATCACTTCCGAAGTCGTTTCGGTCTTTTCATTCACAGATTCTGTAGCACTTTCTACAGTTTCTTCATTCAAGGTTACATCTTTTTCCAAGTTTTCACCGGTTAAAGATTCTTCACGCAAATCCATAATCATATCATTTTATGAGGGGCTACATTGCCACCTCAACATTTCTGAATTACAAATATACAATAATTCTGATTGTTTCAGAAAACTTTACAAGTTTTTTTCATCTGCCGGAAGAACAATTCACCTAAGAACGTTCTCTTTTTCCATAGAAAAGCGTAGTACAATTGTTTTCCGACAGCATTTCACGTGCCACACGACTTATATCATCACTCGTTATGGCGTTATATTTACCCGATTCCTTATTTATATCATCGGCACATGAAAAGAACTCATAAGAGCATAATTTTGTGGCTTTCTCCAAATAGCTTATATTCTCAAACTGCTCTCTTGAATCAAGTTTGTTCACATACTTGGCTATTTCATAATCACTTGCACCTTCACAGAGAAAAGCATCCAGCTCCTCCAATATTTTTTCATTACCCGCATCATAGGACACTCCGTCACGTAAATATCCGCGGATATAGAACAGCCCGGGATCGGCACTTCCTCCTATCGAGGCATCGAGAGAAGAGAACACATCACTCCGCATCAATACATTACGAAAAAATCTGGCTGAATTACCGTTTGCCAATATATCGCTTATTATGTCGCAAGTCTGATAATCTTTATCCATTCTCCCACACATGTGATATGCTTTAAGTATCATGTTTTTAGGTACATCTCGCTCTACTACGACTTTACGCGGAGCGGTCTGCATCGGTTCCATCGGCAATTGCTTTCGCATAATATTTCTGCGTTCTATATCACCAAACCACTTTTCAGTCAATTCTATAGCCCGCCCGAAATCCACGTTGCCCGACACGCACAATATAAGATTATCCGTTGAATAATGTCCGTTAAAGAAATCCCGGGCGTCATCAAGCGTTGCCGATGCAATAACATCGGTACTGCGTCCTATAACAGGCCATCTGTAAGGATGAACAGTATAAGCATTCTCCCTTATTATATGCCCCACATCGCCATAGGGTGTATTCAGGCATCTCTGCTTAAACTCCTCAATAACAACGCTTTTCTGAGCCTCAAATTTCTTTTCTGTCAATGAAAGTTGCAACAGGCGATCGCTTTCCAACCAGAAAGCCGTCTCTATATTATGAGCCGGTATGATGTCATAATAATTAGTCATGTCATTGCTTGTCCATGCATTACTTTCACCACCCGCCGCCTGTAGCGGTTCATCAAAAGACTCGGAATTGGCCGAGCCGCTGAACATCAAATGCTCAAACAAATGGGCATAACCCGTTTTTCCCGGGTCTTCATCCCTTGCACCCACTTTATACAATAAATTTAACGCTACCATTCTTGTGGTAGCGTCTTTATGATGGAGCAACCTCAGCCCATTCTCAAGAGTATACGAATTAACCTCTATCATTCAATCACCTTGGCTGAAATTATCTTAATATCTTCTTTCGGGCGATCATTTCTGTCGGTAGCCACACCTTCTATCTTAGCCACAACATCCATGCCCTCAAGCACTTCTCCAAACACAGTGTATTGGTTATCCAAATGCGGAGTTCCCCCCACTGTACTATAAGCCTCACGCTGTTCATCGGTGAATTTCACCGGATTTTTTGCTGCCTCAGCCTCAGTCTCTGCTATCAGCTGTTGGCGCAACGCCTCTACAGCAGCCGTATCTCTTGCTGTCATGAGTTTTTTCAACTCATCCCTATACTTGGCAGCCTTGGCTTGGAAGATATTCTGTTTATTCATCATATCCATCTGATGTTCCATTTGAGCCAACTGCTGTTCATTATACGGCTTACCGGTAACTATATAAAACTGCGAGCCGCTTGAACGGCGTTCAGGATTCACATTATCTCCTGTTCTTGCTGCTGCCAAAGCACCTCGTTTATGAAAGAATTTAGGATATATAAACTCAGCTTCAACCGTATATCCCGGATCGCCTGTACCCAGCATCTGACCCGGTTTTGCAGTCTTCGAATCACCGTCTCCGGTTTGAATCATAAACTGGTTGATTACACGATGGAACAATACACCATCATAATATCCTTCTTTCACAAGTTTCACGAAATTGTCATGATGCTTTGGTGTCTCTTTATACAATCCAACGATTATATCACCTAACGAAGTTTTTAACTCAATCTTTGTCATTTCAGGTTTAATTACATTAATTTTTTTCGTTTCTTCGGTCAATTCCTGCTTGCTTACGTTAGAGCCATTACTGCAACCGGCTATAAGCATTACACATGCCGCTATAAGCCAAATAGTATTTTTCATATTCTTCTATGTTTATATACTGCCCAACAACTAAATACCCACAGGATAGAGCCGTTTATAGATACGTCTGAAATTATCATCGGCTGCAATAAGTTCCTCCGCTCGTTCCTTACAGTCAGTACCCCATATACTCACCATAAGATCTGCCAGATATTTATGTTCTCTATCTTTCTCAATTGCTGCTTTCACAAGTTTATCTATCGGTTCTGCGTATTTATCCTTATTTATAGCATTAAGATACCTTGCAGCACTCACGACAAATTGTCCCGACTTATCCACATTAATTATATTTTCAGCCAATTCAGACATAATATCATCGATACTGCCTATATTATTGGCTATATACTCATAGGTTAATAAGCCGTCAGGATCTTTTGACAATTGTTTTTTTAAATCTTCATCCATTTTCAACAATTATAAAAAATGTATTTGCTAATTTCCACAAAAAACCGCTTGCAAATATAGCGAAAGGTGAGCGAATAAAAAAAATAAGTCTGCTTAATTTTTATTATTGCGAACTGCTGCATCCTATATTCTTAAAATTTTTCATCCCAATTTTTATGTGGTTATTGCGCAAGTTTTACTATCTTAGCTTATTATTTATAACAGATTGTAATCATGGCTGACATTTTTGAGCAAAGAATTCTTGATTTACGCAAGGAAATAAACGAGCACAACCACCGATATTATGTTCTTAACAACCCTACAATTTCCGACAAGGAATTTGACGACATGTTACGCGAATTACAGGAATTGGAGGAAACATATCCGCAATTCTTCGATGCTTATTCGCCTACTCAACGTGTGGGGAGCGACATTACACAAGGATTCAAGCAGGTTAAGCACGAACGTCCCATGATTTCACTGTCCAATTCATATTCGGTAGATGAAGTAGCCGACTTCCTCACTCGAGCCGAGAACGGTTTGCAAGGCGAAAAGTGCGAAATAGTCGGAGAAATGAAATTTGACGGCACGTCAATATCCTTAATCTATGAGCATGGCAGGCTTATCAGAGCCGTAACAAGAGGCGATGGAGAACGCGGCGACGACGTTACTTCAAATGTGCTTACAATCAAAAGTATTCCGCTTTTATTACCAGAAAACAGCGGCTACCCCGATTCTTTTGAAATACGCGGAGAGATACTCTTGCCTTGGAAACAGTTTGAAATGCTCAACAAAGAACGCGCATTCAATGAAGAACCGCTTTTCGCCAATCCCAGAAATGCAGCTGCAGGAACTCTGAAACTGCAAAATTCAGCCGAAGTGGCACGGCGCGGACTTGATGCTTATTTTTATTACATTCTTGGCGACAATCTTCCATGCGATACACACTACGGCAATATGCAGCAAGCCAAAGAATGGGGGTTCAAAGTCGCTCCCGTAATGGACATATTGCCTTCCCTTGACGATGTGAGGAAATTCATTTCATATTGGGACATTGAACGCAAGAACCTTCCCGTAGCCACCGATGGATTAGTATTCAAGATAAACAGTTTGCGACAACAACTCAATTTAGGCAGTACGGCAAAATCTCCGCGTTGGGCTGTAGCATTCAAGTTTCAGGCAGAAAGAGCTTGTACACCACTGAAATACGTTTCTTTTGAAGTGGGAAGAACGGGTGTTGTTACTCCGGTTGCCAATCTGGAACCGGTATTACTCTCGGGAACAATAGTGAAACGAGCCTCTTTGCATAACGAAGACATAATACGCTCTCTGGATATTCACGAAAACGACAAACTATATGTAGAAAAAGGAGGAGAAATCATACCTAAAATCGTAGGTGTCGATACAGATAGCCGACTTGCCGGCAGCAAACCGATTGAGTTCATTAAAGAATGCCCGATGTGCGGTTCGGAGTTGAAACGCATCGAAGGCGAAGCGGCTTGGTTCTGCCCGAACAAATATGAGTGCGCTCCTCAAATCACCGGTAAAATAGAGCATTTCGTAGGACGCCACATGATGAATATCGATGGAATAGGCGAAGAAGTTGCCGAACAATTGTTTACATCAGGATTGGTAAAGAGCATTGCCGATTTATATGATTTAACCGAGGAAAAACTCATGACACTTGAGAGATTCAAGGAACGGTCGGCTCGTCGTATCATCAACGGTATCGAAGAGAGCAAAAAAGTACCGTTTGAACGCGTGATTTTCGCCCTATCGATACCTTTTGTCGGAGAAACTACCGCTAAAGTCTTGGCAGGAGCCGCTCATGACATTGACACTCTAATGGCAATGGACGAAACCGGACTGTCCTCTATCAACGAAATCGGCGATAAAATAGCTCACAGCGTCGTTGAATATTTCAGCAGAAACGATAACAGAATCATTATTGAACGGCTGCGGCAAGCCGGGCTGCAAATGGCTGTTTCCGAAGAAGAATTATTGAACAAAACCGACAAACTGGCAGGAAAATCCATTGTAATAAGCGGAACTTTTGCACATCACTCACGCGATGAATATAAGAAAATGATTACCCAAAACGGAGGAAAAAACGTTGGGTCTATCTCATCTAAAACCGATTTCGTATTCGCTGGCGAAAACATGGGACCGGCAAAATTGGAAAAAGCACAAAAACTTGGAATACCTATAATAAGTGAAGAAGAGTTCTTGAAAATGATAGAATAATAAGCAGTTTTGATTTTCTTAAAATATTATTCCGGCTTTACTTGGGACATTTCAACGATGACACATCTATATGCTCCAATTGTAGCAGGCTTATTTTTTTATCAATCCCGCCGGCATATCCGATAAGAGTACCTCCGCAACCGATAACCCGATGACATGGCACTATAATACTCACAGGATTACGACCGACAGCGTTACCTACCGCCTGTGCCGACATTGACGCTATTCCCATCAAGTTTGCTGCCTCGCAGGCTATATCCTTATATGTGACAACTCTTCCGTAAGGTATTCGTTTCAATATATTCCACACCAAAAGTTGAAACGGTGTTCCGTCAAGCTCTACATCAGGCCTAAAATCAGGACATATACCGCAGAAATACAGGTCAAGCCAACTCCTGACCTTAACAAAAGCATTGGAATCACGCACATATTTTTCGATAGTCTGGTTTTTGGCAAAATACTTTTGACCGGCGAACCACAACCCGGTCAAATGCGTCCCTGTGCCTGCAAGAGTTATTTCTCCAAGCGGAGAATAATATTTATCGGTATAAATCATATATACAAAAAATCACTGCTCCTTGCTTTTTATCAATTCTTATAAATCTAAAGGAGCTGAGCCAACATAAATTTCGACTCAGCTCCTTTGCATTTTTTTTACAACCGGGGTTATGCAGCTTTTGGCATTATCAATGCCAATAACAAATAAGCCAAGACACTTGTTCCGAAACATATCACCAATATTACAAATATTGCTCTGAAAAGTACAGGATCCATTCCGAAATATTCACCCAATCCGCCGCACACACCGGCAATTTTCTTGTTAGTCACTGACTTTTGTAACTTCTTTCCCATTATAGTTTCTATTTGATTAATTGTTAATATTATCTCTAATTTTCACAAAGATACATAATTTTCCACAATTTATAATCAGAACATGCTTTATTTTATCCAATCGAATTGTTTTTAGAAGTTGTTTTAATTTTCAGAATAATATTTTTAAGAAAATTCAAAACTGCTTATTATATATTTATATATGTTCGCAACGCCGAGACGTAAGTTTCAAACGCCTCTCTACCTTTTGGTGTAACCCTACAGGTTGTCCTCGGTCGCTTTCCGGCATACCCCTTCTCGATTTCTATATATCCTGCATCGGAAAGCTTGGTTAACTGCACACTTAAATTTCCTACCGTAGAGTCGGTTTTCTCTTTCAAGTACACAAAATCAGCTTCTTCCACACACATAAGTATCGACATCACCGCAAGCCTTAATTGCGAATGCAACAACGGATCCAATTCTTTCAACATCACCTTTCAACTTTATGATTAATAACATGACCGGGAACTATCATCATTACCGCAAAACAAAATGCAAATGCAAATATATCATAACCGAATATATCCAAGCCTGTCATATAACATATTATAAATACACCACCTATAAGCATACTCAAGAATCCTCCTGCCAGCAATGTCTTTTCCCTAAGAATAACACCTGTTGCCACCGTACCGAATCCGCAACACGGCAACGTGAGAAGAAACATCACTCCCCATGCATTATACCCATTCAAGCCAAAACCTAAGCATACAAGCATCATAAGCAAAAAATAAGCCCCGACAGCTGCCCAAATACCCGACAAGAATTTGTCTATGCTTGTCTTCACCAAAACTTTTGCTTCTTTCTGTTTTGACAATACATAATGCAACGGATAGCCTATCACAGGAATAGCAAACCACAACCAATACCAATTAATATCCCTCGTTGCATAAAACCCGATTCCGACAGTTAATGCCACTATCGTCACTACATAGCCCCATGCCAAAAGAATATTTCCGGCACCCAACTCCAACCTTTTCTTTGTGTTCTCAATCATCGAAGTAATCAACTCGATGCTTTCTTTCTCCGTGAATCTTTTTTCTTCCATAACTGCAAATTTAATAATTAATAATCATTTTTACTTTAAAGTAGTTTATTTTATAAACCTTAATTTCTAAAAAATTCG
>X67_European_Roe__coassemble_132_pt1 | contig 18228 bp, 14 predicted proteins | sample X67_European_Roe__metabat2_low_PE_011 | metagenome-assembled genome bin X67_European_Roe
GTTAATAGGTGTGGGATTATTCTATTTCCTATGGATAAACGTTGACTCGGAACAGCTGCTTGACTGCATGCGCTACGACGTGGACTACAGGTGGTTTGTACTCATTGCGTTCATAAGTATATGGAGCCACGTCTTCCGTGCCTTACGCTGGAGACTGCAACTGAGGGCCATAAACATCGATGCTCCGTTGCATGTTCTGATATGCTCCATCTTCGGCACTTATGCGATGAACCTCATTTTTCCCCGCCTTGGCGAAGTGTGGCGTTGCGGATATATCGCAGAACGTCAAAAAGCCTCATTCACACAAGTGGTAGGTTCTATGGTGGCAGATCGCATGACCGATTCCGTGACAGTAATAATTCTTGCCGTTTTCACTTTTTTTCTCGCACAAGACGCATTCCATTCATTTCTCGACACTTACCCACAGATTAAAGAGAAATTATGGAACATCTTAACATCGCCGGCAACTTGGGGCATAGCGACAGCAACAATACTCTTTGCCGTGTGGTTAATACACTCACATTCACAAAATAAGATAATATCCAAGCTGCACACAATGATAGTAAATCTATGGCAGGGATTCTACGCAATAACCAAGATGGAAGGAAAATGGTATTTCCTGCTATACACCATTCTTATATGGGGATGCTATTTCATCCAGTTGTATCTTGCCAAATTCGCATTCTCATTCACTCACGATTTGGGTGTTGTGGCGATTCTTGTATTGTTCGTTCTTAGCAGTTTCGGTATGGGAATACCCACTAACGGCGGACTTGGTTCCTATCATGTGGCAATAATTTTCGGGTTATCACTATACGGAATAGGAACATTTGACACTACAGGATTCGATCCGCAAGCCTCGGCATTTGCCATGCTTGAATGGGGACTGCAAACTATCATGCTTGTGATTCTGGGTATATATACGGCTATATATGTAACCATTGACCGACAACGTATTGCGTCCGGCAAAACCATAGTTCACCGGTCGGGAGATAAAATGAGATTATAAAACACTTTATTTGATTATGGCAAAAGAAAAATATGACTTCTTTGATGATGATGACGAAAATGAAATCATTGAACCTGAAGAAAAAATAGAAACACCTGAAGAAAAGGAAGAAAAAGAAATCGCTAATGACACGATTACACGAGGATTCAACCGCTTGCGATTGATTACTTATTCCGTGGCAACATTAATTGTCGTTTGGATAGGCGTATGGTTATGGATGCGCTATTTCAGCCCATATACTGTAGAAGCAAAACAAACCGGCAGAATAATGGAACTGAAATGCAAAGGACTGGTATTCAGTACATACGAAGGTTTAATGCTATCTGAAAAATATGTCGATTATCCCGACAAATGGATGGAATATGACTTCCCCTTCTCTATCACCAACGATTCTATCGCCCGCAAAATAATGAATCTGCAAGGAACCGGAAAGCGTGTAAGGCTTACCTACGAAGAATATCAAGGTATTATACCTTGGCGCGGCTCTTCGCATCGCATTGTAACCGGTTACGAAATAATTGAGGATGAAGATTAACCTTCATCCTCAATTCATTTTATTCAATTAATCCATTTGGGATTTCCTGCATAAGTAGCTTTCTTCAGCGGCATTGGTTCATCACTCAACAAGCGATATAATGCAGGTGACTCCAATATTTCTCGTGCATCACATTCTTTTCCGTCAACAATCACAGTGCGATATATCAATCTCACTCCATGACTGTAATCGGCATAGAAGTTGCCATGCTTCACATGTAACGGTTGCTGGGTTCGTCCATCGGGATGATGCCAACCATAAATAGCAACATTTTTCTCCATACCGGGTAATGTGAGAATCTTATAGGTCAATACAATATCTTTCTTCAAACCCGAAACAAATTGCCCAAACTCATAACCTTTTGCCTTATAAAGTGCATTAATGGCATTATTACTATCTTGAAATACTATTGGATTACAATTTCTGTTGCCTAACGGACGAAATGGGAATATATCAATATGTCCTTCCGACACTTCTGCTATTCTATCCACAAGATAAGTTGTGGGTAAAATACAATTCAATGTATCGGCAATACGTTGGGCTGAAAGTGGTCCCATAGGCATACGCACAAAATCATCATCGTTACCTACTGCAACGTAATCAGGCAGCACAAGTATTTCCACAGTGTGAGGAATTCGTAATATTTCCACCGAATCAACGACCTGGGTTTTAAACACAATCTTTTGAAATTGTTTCAACTCGCCGGGTATATTTCCGGCAAGGACAGCATCTGCTATCATATCTTCAAGAGTCCAAAAATCAACAGTATCGGCTTTCAACATAAACTCCAACCCCGACATCGATGCCGTAGGTTTACCTTCAAAATATGGAACCGGTATATCAACTCGTTCAAGTCGGGAATTTTCACCATAAACAACACGCTCAACAGCATTTGCACATGCACACCCCATCAACACACATAAAAATATCAATTTCAGTCTTCCCATAATGATAACAGTTTCAATTCACCTCCAAAAATAGTAAAAAAAACAGATTCCGAGAAACAAACATTTCTCGTAATCTATCAATTTCATTGATTTACGTTAATCAGCTTCACGTCAAGACATTTTCTTTACAATAGGAGCATGAAGTGGTTTATATTCTTTTGGTATTGATTTTACACTGCTTGACGCCGTGTTATTTTGCGATTTATCTCATCATATTTCACAAAGTCTTCGTAGTTATATTGCCAATCATCACCGTAAGCCAACCTATGAATACGATAATAAAATCGTAATTTTTATTGTATTTTTTATTTCACAAAAAATAATCCTTTCCTAATTGTAGAATTATTCTCCGTCACGCATAATCAAAAACGTAAAAATTGTCAGTGCGTTGACGATTTTTACGTGATTTTCGTCACTCAATTGACAATCTTTACTCTACACATCAATTTTCTTATAAAGAACAGAAGAAAGTTACAAGGAAAGGCACACTGAAATCGACCAAAAAGCCATGAAACATCGACAATAAAACAAAATCATCGCCAAGCGTACGCATGATAACCGGCAGCGTAGAATCCATTGTTGTCGCACCTCCGGCTGAAATAGGAGCTAATACACCAAACATGCGGGCAAGCAGCGGCGCACCAAGCAAAACAATCAGTTCACGTACTATATTACACAATAACGCCACCGTTCCAAGCTCAGCACCCAAACTCCGGGAAATCAATATGCTGCTCAACGAATAATACCCGAATCCTGAGCCGACTGCAAGCACCTCAGAGGTCGAATACTCCATAAACAAAGACAGCACAAGACATGCCGACAATGTTCCCACTATGGTTGCCAACGGCAACAATATCAACTTAGGGCTGAGGTTTCTGAAACGTTTCAGCATTGACGGCTTACAACCTAAACCGAATCCCACACAAAACAGCATGACACACAAGACAACGAAACTAATATCCCTCACATAACCCGTTATACACGGGAAAAGTAATCCCGACACAATTCCTGCAACAAAAAAGCTGATTATCACAAAACTATCCTTCAGCGGGGATTTCCCTTTAGAAACTTCGGTGTCGGCTCTATGGGAAGAAGAACCGCACCTTAGCTCTCCACCAGCCCATTTCCACAACAGAGCAGCCATCAAGCAACTGCCAAGCGTACTCACGACAGCCACCACCAGCCCGGAAACTCCAATCGTATGCAAAGATGACAAAAGTTGTTCATTAGCTCCCACCTCCATGCCCAACAGAAACAATAAGGCATAGACAAGCCATGTAATCACCGACATAACATCGGGAAACGCTTTTTTTTGCAGCATGTATCCGCAAAAGCCTCCCGCAATCATCAATAAAACAAATGTAAACATTCCAATCCTTATTTTCAAGGTACAAAATTACGTTAAAAACACTTATATCCGTATATTTGTATCCGCAAAACAATAATCAAAAAATACACATGAGACTTATTATCACTTTATTTACCGCTTTTATATTTATATCAGCACAAGCAGGAAAGGCATACACCGTTATAGCCAATCCCGGAGAAAAGGCAGCACACTGCATACGGATAAATTGGCACAGCGATATTGACGAAAAGAAAATGTATTGCTATTATACCGAATGCAATGACACTGATTGGATAAACACAAAAAAGGTTCGTCCAAAACAGAAACTTTGTACTGCTTATGACAGCATGTACTCAAAAACTTCTACCGGTGAAAACTTTTATGAAAACGCACGATTCATGCGAAACACCGTTGAAATTAAAAAACTTACTCCGAACACAAAATACATGTACCGCATAGGAGACAATCCGGAAGAAGGAGAAATCAGATATTTCAAGACCGCACCGGAAAAATGCACTTGGACCGCAGCTATCATCTCCGACTTTCATGCTTATACCCCTCTGCCTAAACGAGTAAAATCAGCCATGAGCATGCTGTCACAACTTGAAACACAAAATAAGAGCGATTTCGACATGATTTTACACGTAGGAGACATAATCGCATGGGGCGGCAGTTATTCTTTTTGGAAAGACCTGTACGAAGAGCCTTTTTTCAAGAAATACATGTGGGCAGGACTTAACGGAAACCATGATAACATGGACAGAACAAACAAGAAAAATTCCAATAACTTTTTCCGCTATGCCAACAACAACCCACAGAACGGATACAATGGAGAGAAAGGTGTATGTTACCATTTCACATACGGCGATGCACTTTTTATTATGCTGAATAATGAAAGCATGCGCTCCGATGAAGGTCTGGCTAAGGCTCAGAAATGGGTAAAGGAAGTCATCAAGAAACAAAAGGATACTAAATTCATTATTGTGATGGAACACTATCAATGGTTTTTCGGCACGGACGGAAAGACATCACAATACGACCGATGGAAAGACCTCTTTGATGAATGTGGCGTAGACCTTGCCATAGCAGCCAACAATCACATTTATGCACGCACCAACGCATTATATAAAGGCGAAGAGACAGATGGCAGCAGAGGTACTGTTTACTTGCAAATGCCCTCTTCTGACAACGAGCGCGGACAAGAGTTGAAAGACTGGACTCACAACAAAGACATCATAAAATATCGTTGGAGCGAAGGTGCAAAAACAGTAGGAGCAATGCTCATGAAAGCCTTCGACAATGAATTATTGCTTACACTTTACGATCGCAACGGAAACGCAATCGATAGCGTCATTGTAAAAGCTAAAACAAAATAAGAACAATTACCCAAATCAAAAAAGCGGAGAACCGATAAACATCGATTTTCCGCTTTTTATTATACTGAAACGTAATACTTACTTAACTACTCTTTCAAGCCACTTCACCATTCCGAGCATTACACCCATTGAAATAAGACAGAAGCCGGCAAATACCGCCCAACACATCCATTGTTCCGGTAATTTATTAAGCATTGTAACACCAAGTGCTATAAACAAGTTTCCGATAGCTGTAGCTGTGAGCCATAATCCTTGACAAATACCTTGCAAGTGCTTTGGCGCAACTTTTGACACAAAAGCCAATCCAAGCGGAGAAATAAACAACTCTGCTACTGTAAGGAAGAAATAGGTTAAAATCAATATCGATGGACCGGTTTTCATACTCACCTTCACTGCATCGCTCAAGCTTTTAAATTCTTCCCCTGAAGGATAGTTGTAATATACAGCCACGATAGCTAAAAGTATATAAGAGCAAGCCGCTACAAACATACCAATGGCAATTTTACGTGGAGTTGATATTTCTTTTTTACGAAGGGTAAGAGCGGCAAAAACATACATGATTATCGGAGTGAGTACAATCACAAAGAAAGGATTGATACATTGCCATATTTCAGGAGCAACAGAATCCGTATTCACAAAATCACGAGCAAACACCGACAATGATTGACCGTTTTGATGGAATGAGAACCAAAAGAAAACAGCCACGCCAAGTACCGCAAACAAAGCATACAGACGTTGCTTGATTTCCTTTGCATCAGCCTGCTTTTCAGCATCACTCACCTTAACATCTTTCTTTTCTTTCTTAGCCGGATTAGGAAGTTGTTTCATCACCGCCACAAACACTGCAAGTGAAATTAGCATAGCCACCACCGATGCAATGAATGAGAAATGAACTCCGGTATTGAAAATTTCAAGATAGTTATTGCAGAAAGCGGTATCTACTGTGCCTGTGTGACCTACTTCAGCTGCAAGTTTGGTTAAATTTGCCATATCAGTCTCCTTCATCGCAGTGCCTTCATTAAACATGTGGCAAAGACGTGGAAGATCCGAATTATAGGCAAGATTATTAGCTTTTAGCCAAAACTCACGCAACAACGGAGCAACGAAAGGGGCTATCACACCACCAATGTTGATAAACACATAGAAAATTTGGAAACCGCTGTCGCGTTTTGATTTCGCCAATGCCAATGCATCAGGTCCTTTCTTTGCAGCTTCGGCTTCAAAATTATCATACATCTGACCAACAATAGCTTGCAAGTTACCCTTAAACAAACCATTACCCATGGCAATGAGAAGTAGAGCCACGCAAGTAAACACAAGTACCCAAGAAACACTGTCGGTAGATTCCGAGAATACCGGAATAGACAACAAAGCATAACCCAACGCCATCACAAGCAAACCCGAAATAATGGTTGTCTTGTATTTTTGAGTTCGGTCAGCAATAATACCGCCCGGGAGACTCAATACATAAATCAAGAAATAGAACACTGCATAAATCCAACCGGCTGCATCATCACTGATACCGAATTTAGAACATAAGAACAACAGTAACACTGCATTCATGATGTAATAACCGAAGCGTTCGCCCATATTGGCAAGTGCTGCTGAAATAAGTCCTTCCGGATGTTCTTTCTTCGCCTTCACAATGTAGAAGACCAAAAACGGAACCACCACCACAAGCACACAAATCAAGATTGCCATAGATTGGTTTGTGTTCCAAAAATTAGTTATTGTTTCAATCATAGTTATATAGGTTTATTTATTAATGATTTTCGTTTAGAGATTATAGAAGCTTTGCTTTATACGCAAGCGCGTACACACGCATTTGTTTTATCATTGCAAGCAGACCGTTGCTGCGGGTTGGTGAAAGATGCTCCTGCAATCCTATTTCCTTCAGAAAATACAAGTCGGCATCCAATATCTCCTGCGGAGTATGTCCCGATAGTACCCTGATAAGCATAGAAATCAACCCTTTCACTATTATAGCATCACTATCGGCACGGAACACGATCTTCCCGTCGCATTCATCAGCCACCAACCATACGCGACTTTGACAGCCTTCTATTATATTTTCAAGAGTTTTACACTTTTCCTCAAGCGGTTCTACAGCATTACCCAATTCTATTATATAGGAATACTTGTCCATCCAGTCACTCAGTCCTGCAAATTCATCAATTATCTCGTCCTGTACTTCTTTTATAGTACTCATTTTCCAATATTTTTATTACAATGCCAAAAATACGCATTTTTTTTGAAATATATCACCTCTTTCCCATTAAAACAACCATATAAGAAATAGCGATACCGGAAAACCGATACCGCTATATGCCCTTCTGTAATATGAAATCTTCTATTAGAAGAACTTTATCATATTGTTCTCAACTTTTGCAGCCTTGCGAAGAATAGCATCGGCATTCTGCATCACTGCGCTGTTTCCGCGAGTTCTTGCAAACTGACGCTCTACTTCTGCACCCGGTGTACGCTCTGTACGGTCATGCTTTATTACCTTATAAACATAAACCGCATTGCTACCCTTCAATACACCGTTCAATTCATTCTCTTTTGCTGCTGTTACAGCCGCTGTAAGAATGTTTTCACCCATTCCAAGACCCGGGATGAATGGTTGACCGAATGTAACTTGAGCTGTATCCACCTTGCAGTTCATCAATTGAGCATAACCCTCAAGGTCGTTAGCTTTACCATTGTATTTTTCAACAAGAGCATCACCTTTCTTTGAATTACGTGCCACTTGAGTAAGCATTGATTTCACTTGCGGTTCATTCATCGGCAAGAAACCTTCTTCATAAATATCATCAAGAGCTACAACAATCATCTTATCCTTATTTTCCTTATCGAAAATAGGAGATACAGCACCCTTGTCAGCTCCAAACATCCATTGTACCGCCTTACGGCTGTTAGCTATACCATTAACTTGTGGAGAAGAACTGTAAGCTACTACAGGCATCGGCTGATAACCGGCTGCCACAGCCTTAGATTCAAGCAGCTCGCTTGTATTGTTTTCATTGATGAAAGCCTGCAAGTTATCACGCAAATCATTCACAGTCTTAACACTCGGAATCACCTTATGAGTAATGAATGCCACGTCATACATATTCTTTGGAGCTACTTTCTTATTCACTTTCACAAGATATGCCATTTGGTCATTTGATGACAATGGGAAGTAACCTGCACCGGCATTAAGTACCTTGGTCTTTACAGAATCGGCAACATTCATCAACACTTGCCATACATCTTCCTGACCGCCTACAGTCTTATTGTTTACAACCTCAGCAAACGCCTTTCCTGAGTTAAGAGCGTTCATGATAGAGTCTTGAACTTTCTTATCACCTTGAACAGTAACCATGTTGACGTTTACAGAGTCAACTTCAAGTTTCTTGCCGTTAAGTTTGGCTATTGTATATAGATTTGAAACAAATTTAGGCTCTGACACGTCTCCAACCTTAGCCTTCTCAACAAAAGCCTTGATTTGAGTGTCACGAATATCGTTCAATCTCACTGTACCTTCTTCTATTACAAGTTCACTATTGTGACGCACACCGTCAACACCTTCACCTGAACGAAGAACAGCCAAAGTTGTATCTATCATTGTCTTTGCAGCAGCCAAGTCTTCAGCCGAAGGAACAACATCAACAGCGATTACGTGACCCACTCTTTGTTCTTCCTCAAGCTTGAACATATTTTTCTTGCTGTTGTATTCAGCCTTTAGATCAGCGTCAGTCACTTCATAATCAGCATCTTTCAATGAAGAATAGTCAGCCTTTGCATAAGCTATTTGTGAAGTCACTGCGTTTTCTTCAAACAATGTTTTTTTATCCAAATCATTAGCCTGAATAGCTCCTACGATAAGAGCTTGCAATTTAGCCTGCTTCAACATGCGCTCCATTTCTTTTTCCAACTGCAACCACTCAGCCTTGGCTTCAGCCACTTGTTGCTCGGTTGCACCATATTTTGCAGGATTAAACAACAAATCATATAATTGAGCCGGGGATTCGCAACCTCTTTGTTGAGCATACTGAACCATTTCCTGACTTGCACCCTTACCGGTCATAGCATCAGTAAGTTCAGTTTCTGTTACTTATATACCCACTTCTTCTATTTCTTTATCCAAAAGGATTTCCGAAATCATACCCTCGATAACATTCTTTTGAAGAAGAGCACCGTCAGTTACTGTGTTTCCGCTATTCTGATACTGTGCGCTGATTGTCTCATAACGCTTTTGAAACTCCATTGCGTCGATTTTTTCATCACCGACCTTTACAATTGTGTTTCCATCCCCGAAGAACGCCTGACCCGAGTTAATCAAGTCACCTAAGATAAATGCCAACAGAGCCACGCCGATAACAACAGTCAACAGCACTGCTCTTTTTCTAATTTTCTCTAATGCAGCCATTTAATTATTTAGTTTTTTGTTTTTATTTCCGTTAATTAAATCAACAAAATATCCCACACATATAATATATGCGGAATATAAGCACGCAAAGATACCAATTTTTGTATTAAGACCAAAATTTTAACTATGTTTTTATTTGTATTTATCCTCCTATGCACTATCTTTGCACCCGATTTAAAGATTCTTATTATTAACTCTGTGGAAAAATTTGGCTGCTTGCAACCACACAAAAAAATGCTAAAACTGCGTTCTACAACAACCCTAACATTTTCGAGGTAGAAAGCCGTGCATTTTTCCACTTTAAAACAAAATGGAAAATATGAACTATTTATTCACATCTGAATCGGTGTCGGAAGGACACCCCGATAAAGTTGCCGACCAAATCAGCGATGCTTTGCTTGACCGCTTTCTCGCTTATGACCCCAATTCAAAGGTGGCATGCGAAACCCTCGTCACCACCGGACAAGTGGTAATAGCCGGTGAAGTGAAATCCAACGCCTATATCGATTTAATGGAAGTTACCCGCAAAGTTATCAATCGCATAGGCTATAACAAGAGCGAATATAAGTTTGACGCCGATGCATGCGGTGTATTTTCGGCGTTACATGAGCAATCTCAAGACATCAACCGTGGTGTGGAACGGGAAAATGTCGAAGACCAAGGAGCCGGCGACCATGGTATGATGTTCGGTTATGCATCCAATGAGACACCCGAATTCATGCCCATTTCATTATCATTGGCACACACTTTGCTTATCGAGCTTGCCGCAATCAGGAAAGAAGGAAAGGAAATGACATACCTTCGCCCCGATGCAAAAAGTCAGGTGACCGTGGAGTACGATGGAACTACCAACAAACCGGTACGCATACACACTATCGTAATAAGTACCCAACATGACGAGTTCATCACTCCTTGCGTGAACACCAAAGAAGCTAAAGACAAAGCAGATAACGAAATGCTTTCTGCAATAAAGAATGACGTACACAATATATTATTACCGCGCGTAATAGGCAAACTAAGCGAAGAAACACGCAAATTGTTTGATGACAAGCTCATTCTCCATGTCAACCCCACCGGTAAATTCGTTATCGGAGGACCGCATGGTGACACCGGGTTGACCGGGCGCAAGATAATCGTAGACACCTACGGAGGGAAAGGCGCACACGGAGGAGGTGCATTCTCAGGAAAAGACCCCTCAAAAGTAGACCGCTCAGCCGCTTATGCAGCACGACACATAGCCAAAAATGCCGTTGCGGCAGGTATTGCCGATGAAATGCTCGTGCAAGTGGCATACGCAATAGGTGTTGCTCAACCGGTAAGCCTATACGTAAACACTTACGGTACAAAACATGTCGATTTGGAAGACTCTCAAATAGCCGAAATACTCAGCGGTATATTCGACATGCGTCCTGCCGCCATAGAACGCCGCTTGAAACTGCGCACACCCATCTATGAAGAGACTGCATCCTACGGTCACATGGGACGTACTCCGCAAACCGTCACCAAGCATTTCTTCTCAAAATATGAAGGTGACAAAGAAATCGAAGTGGAGCTTTTCACTTGGGAGAAACTTGACTACGTGGAAACCATCAAACAGGCTTTCGGTAAATAAAATAATGAATTTTTCCTACGGCACATACAGCAAACTACTCTGTCTCATAACCGTACACTCATTGGTTTGTTTCTGCATGCAAGCACAAGCTGACCACATAGAGGATTACGTACCGCAACATTATGAGCAAGAGATATATCACGGAATCGATGTTTCCAACCATCAGGGAAATATCGACTGGAAGAAAGTTGCCAAAGATGAAAATATTCAATTTGTATATATCAAGGCAACCGAAGGTGCAACGTATGTGTCACCCTCATTTGAAGAGAATATCAAAGAGGCACGCAAGGCCGGAGTGAAAGTGGGATGCTATCACTTCTTGCGTGCCACTTCTTATATTCACGACCAATTCAGGAACTTTATAGAATATTGCAAGAAAGACGAACAAGACCTCGCTCCGCTCATCGACATCGAAATAAAAGGACGTTGGACTGCAAAACAAGTAGCAGACAGCACAAAGCTTTTCGCCGATATGATTGAGGAGCACTATGGATGCCGTCCGGTAATCTACACAGGAATCAATTTCTTCAATAAATACTTGTCGGAGGAATTCGGCAACGGTTATGAGCTATTCATAGCCAAATACTCTGATGAAGAACCAGATCTCACCGATGGCATACCCTACACCCTATGGCAATTCACCGATTGCGGCAGCGTGAACGGCATATACACCGATGTAGACCAAAGCCGTTTCAATAAAGGGAAATCATTGAATGACATTCTGTTCAATCCCAAGCCGCGCGACCCTAACGTAATAGCCGAAGTAGATATGGTGAGACCCATTATCTCCATGAATATGCAGACGACATCCAAAGTCAAGTCATCACGTACCGAGCGGATCAGGAAAATGCAAGAAGGCGGGAAAGACAAGAAAAAAAGCAGTAAAGAGCGAAAAAAGCGCCACCGCCGAAGCGACTTGGATGATGAAGATGATTATATGCCGGGAGCTGCGGCATCGGTTCGTCGTTAACCGTCCGCAAGCTCTTCGGTTCAAAATGTGTTTTTCAAAGTATTATTTAAGCAGGTTCATAAAACAACCTGAGGATTTTCTTTGACACAAAATTAGCTTATACCTGTGCAAAAATATTTCACACCAAACACAAAACTTGAAAAAATCGTCAATTTTATCATCTAAATAATTTTATTTGCATAAACAAAAGAGTTTAACCGTGGAGAAACTAATGCAATATATATGGCAGCACAGATTGTGGAGTCTGACGGCAATGCAAACCGTAGACGGGCGCAAGATACGCATCATAGATCCGGGTACGCTCAACACCGATGCCGGTCCCGATTTTTTCAATGCAAAAATCGAAATTGACGGTAAGCTATGGGCAGGTAATGTAGAGATTCACACCCGTGCAAGCGACTGGAAACGTCACCATCACGACTGCGACACTGCATACGACTCCGTCATACTGCACGTAGTCGAAAAGGATGATGCTCCCGTATATCGTACCAACGGAGAATTGATACCGCAAATGATTCTCAATTATTCACATGACTTCTCAACTAAATACACCGAATTAGTCAACTCGATTTCAAGCCTGCCATGCGCAACACAACTGAAAGAAACTTCGCCATTGACTATAGCAGAATGGATGCAGACACTCGCATTTGAAAGGCTGCAATCCAAATCGAAACGCATAAAGGCTCTCTATGATTCTTTCTGTGGCAGCTGGGAGGATATTTGTTATGTGACACTTTCCCGAAATCTCGGTTTCGGAATAAACAATGACGCATTTGAGCGATTGGCACGCTGCACTCCGCTACGCCTGTTGCATAAGCACTGCGATTCACTGTTGCAAATCGAGGCTCTGCTGTTCGGTCAGGCAGGTATGCTCGATGAAAACAACCATAAACACGACGCATATTACCGACAGCTATGCAGGGAATACTCATTCCTTGCCAATAAGTTCTCTCTCATTCCGATGAACGCCGAGGCTTGGAAATCATTCCGCATACGTCCGCAGAATTTTCCACATCGACGCATTGCAATGCTGGCTCAATACATACTTGACGGTTTCCGCCTGATGGAAAGCATTCTCAACGCAAAAGATGAGAAAGAATTAAGGGAATTCTTCTCTGTGGAACTAAGCGGATACTGGGCTGTACATTATTCATTCGGAGATGCATCTTCACGCTCACAAAAAGCACTTGGCAACTCTTCGATAGACATTATACTCATCAACACCGTGGCACCGCTATATTACGCATACGCCGAAATCACCGGCAACCCCGATACAGCCGACAAAGCCGTGTCTTTGCTTGAATCGCTTCGACCGGAACGAAATTCGATCGTAGAGACATTTACTCGTGCAGGGGTAAAATGTGATGATGCCCTCTCCTCTCAAGCACTCATACAAGCAAAAAAGGAATACTGCGATGCCCGAAAATGTCTATATTGTACCATCGGACATAAACTACTGTCAACAGCAGCCGTAAAGAATACTTAACCTGCAAAAATTAGTCTGTTTTTACCCTTAACAGGTCAGTTTGACACCCATTGAACCTCTGCAAGCTTTTTCTCGTTATTTTTGTATACAGAATTAACAAGAAACAGCAAATATGAAACCATTGCATTTGTTTTTTATCACATCAGCCCTCGTTTCATCACAAACTGTACTTCACGCAGAAAGCAAAGAGGGTATCGCATACGGTGATTTCAATTCATGGATAATCAGAGAAATCAAAGAATCTTCTATCATAGGCGGCAATACAAAAACGCTGTATGAAATAGGCCCCGACAAGACCATTCAAGGAGACATCCCCTACACTAACGAAGGCGGCTCACCGTGGGCTACTTCAAATGTAATGGCTAAGGTTGTAGGTATCACCAAATGCAGCAATGCCGTATTTCGGGACACTCGCACTCAGGGTGACCATTGCGTGAAAATGACAACCATTTTGGAAAGTGTTAAAGCCTTGGGCATCATAAACATGAAAGTTTTGGTTTCAGGCAGCATATTCTTAGGTGAAATGTTTGAGCCTATATCAAGCACCAAAAGCCCGTATAGCAAGATGGAAATGGGCATACCGTTTACCAAACGTCCCACAAACCTTGTCTTCGACTATAAAGTATCCGTTCCCGAAAATAATAAGATGATATATTCCAGTGGTTTCGGCTCACAGAAAAAACTTGACACACCCGATAATGCCGAAGTGTTCATAATATTGCAAAGGCGTTGGGAAGATGCCGACGGTAACATCCATGCCAAACGAGTGGGTACAGGACGACAAAGGTATTCACAATCCACACAGGGATGGGTAAATTCACATAAATTACCTATATGGTACGGAGACATAACCAAGCGTGACGACTTCAAGTCATATATGGATCTCATCCCGAAAGAAAAATCCTACTATGCCCGCAACAGCAAAGGCAAAATGATGCCCGTAGTGGAAGAGGGCTGGGATGATGCCGAGGCAACACCTACCCACATGCTGATTATGGCATCCTCAGGATGCGGAACAGCCTACACCGGAACCGTGGGTATGACCCTTTGGCTTGATAATATAGCATTGGAATACTGACCACTCTGCGCTATTTCACCAAATTACGGAAACGCAAAGGTATAGGAGTGGAAAAGTTCATCTCACGACGGGTTATCGGATGAACGAAACGCAACGTCTGTGCATGTAAAGCAAGGCGATTTATAGGGCTGTGTTTAGCTCCATACTTTCGGTCTCCGGCTATAGGATGCCCCAAGTCTTTCATGTGGACGCGTATCTGATTCTTTCTGCCGGTGTCAAGTTCCACCTCCATAAGTGAATATCCGCCTCCGCTTTTCAGACATTTATACCGCGTCACGGCAAGCTGTCCTTTGCTCGGATCATCGATTGAGTATACCTCATACTGCGAATTTTCGGCAAGATAGCTCTTTATAACACCCTCTTTTTGTTCGACCAAGCCCTCCACAACAGCTACATATTTACGATTAATCACCATATTGTTCCAGTTGTGCTGCATCTGTTCTTTAGCCTCCATTGTTTTCGCCATCATCATCAATCCCGATGTGTCACGGTCAAGACGATGCACAATGAAAACCTTGGCGTTAGGATTACTGTACTTCACATATTCCCGCATGATGCTATAGGCTGTGCCATCCTTCTTAGTATCGGTTCCCATAGACAACAATCCATAGCCTTTATTGATTACCAAAATATGCTCATCCTCATAAACCAATTCGACACGAGGATTCTTGAACACTTTAAAAGATTGGTCAAAATTCACCGAGAACTTATCACCCACATGCAATTCGGCATCATATTTTGTGGTAGGCATATTATTAACAGCAAACCGGTTATGACGCAGCATGGATTTCAATTTAGTCAGCGTGTGATCTCTCAAGAAGCCGGCTGCCACTTCCAATATCTGCCCTTCCTGCTTAACTTCCCAAGTCTTAATGTTATCGGGACGATTATCACGCCTATTGTTGTTATGATTGCTCGGTTGTCTCATAAATATCTTATTTTCCGCAAAATTAGGCTAAATTTTCGATATTACGAAGAAAAAATGCTCCCCGCAGTAAATTTACCGCAGGGAGCATCCCATTAACCGTTAATACTTAACGAATGATTTATGAAACTACTTAGATTTATCTTCTTATAAAACTACTTTTACAGCCTTTCCGCCTTGACGCTTGATGAAGATACCGTTTTCAGGATTTACCACCTTCACACCCTGCAGATTGAAATACTCTACCGGAGCTTCAGCGTCAACACCCACTTCTTCGATTGCAGAAGAACCCTCAAGAACGTATTCTGTAGAATTCTTCAAACCTGCAACACTGAAATATTTTATAATATCACCGTTTATAATAACTTTCTTCCCTATATTAGTAGGATTATCCACCAAATTCAAACCGGCACGAACCGTTCCGGCAGGCAATTGAACAGGAATACAAGATGCAACCTCGGTACAATCTGCAGCATCGGCGATGATAAGATTAGACGCAACAGCACCTTCTGCCGTAAACACCGGTTTCTCTAAAGAACCATTTAAGCTACCTACAATATAACCTGTTACCCAAGCTGCCTTTTGCTCACCGTCAACGTATGCAGCCATAGCCTCTGCTACTGTTATAGGAGCATCCTTTGTTCCAAGATTTTCAGGAATTTCAGGAACTGCATTGAATAAGAAATCATCAACACACCAAGTTGCCGAAGCAGTTGCAGGTGCTACATAATGGAATGCTACATATACGACATTACCGTATGTGCTTAGGTCAATATCACCTGATTCAGCCCATTCAGAATAACCATTTTCAGGAGCAACAGCCAATGTTGCGCTAAGTTCGGTTTTTACGGTTGCTTTTGCAGGATCCGCATTATCAAGCACATAAACTTTGAATTGAGTGTCGGTTGAACTATATGCGTTTACTTGAGTTTTAAAAGAAACCGTTTTCTTTTCAGCATCTTTCACATTAAGAGCCGGTGAAATGAACCACGCTTCTACAGGAACAACAGTAGCCTTATAAGCACTCATTGCCGCATAATAATTACTATTATAAGAACCTGCATACCAATTAACATCACCCGAAACTGTCACTGAAGTCCAATTTGCAGGAAGTGCTGAACTGAATTCTTCATTAACCGAACTTTCTCCCGTAATACCTGAAGCGTCTGCCACTGTTACCGATGTAGGTTGCAATTGAGCATTACCATTATATGAAGATATGAAACCTTCTACATTGTAAGTAACGCCTTCTGCAAGTCCTTCAATAGTGATATCGAATTGGTTATAAGCGGCAAAAGTATTAGTGCCGTCAGATACTGTATAATTCTTTGTTTTACCTTCATCAAGAGTGAAATATACGCCTTCAAGTTTTACGTAATCAAGGAATGAGCAAGCAGCAAGGTCAGCAACCGATTTTACTACAGGAGCAACTGCAGTTCCGGCAACACCGGCTGTAAATGAATCAGCATTAGGAGAAAGTTGTATATTTCCGCCATATTGTCCCACTGTTCCGCGAACACCGGCTGCAATAACATCACCATTATTATAAGTCTGTCCCACATTGCCATATACCAACATTGCACCACTATCATCTTTCACGATAAGGTTGTTGCCGTTTTGATAAACAGCAGTCAACGCTCCGGTGAATTTAGCAGCCTGACCTTTTGACAAGCCGTTAAATGCAGCTATATTGGCAAGAGGTGCAGTGAAATTGAATGTTGCCGATGCAGCTTCTGATACAGTAGAACCGTCAGAAGCCCAAGCATAAACAGTAGTATTGCTTGTCACATTCAATGTTTCTCCGGTATATTCGTTAGCGCTATCCAAATTATCACTGTTTAAAGCATAATACAAGTCCTGACCTGCTGCTCCGGTAATGGTGACACCAACTTCGTCCCCTTCTACATATTCTCCACCGTTAGGCGTAATTGTAGGAGCAAGAACTGCACCATCAGCGGCAGTTGTGATTTCAATAGACTTGATACGCAATTGAGAACCTACTGCATCAAATGCTACCTGAGTTGCTGCACCTTCCCAAGCAACTGTATAAGCTGTTGCATCCACAGTTATTGTTCCGGCAGGAGTTGCTGTCGGTTCTTTACAATAGCTCGACCCGGTACAATTCAAAACAATTTTCACGATAGATTCTGCATTGCTTGCAGCCGGCGCAATTATCAGTCTTGCACTTTTATAGACACGAATATGGTCAGACTTAGGCTCAATACAATCAGATGTTGAGTTTGCCTTTTCGTATGTCACAGTCCACCCATCAATAGTGGTTGTGTAGCTGTTAACATCACCTGTCCATGTTGACGCACTTGCATTTGTTGTCAATGTGTAAGTTCCGGCATAAGCCACAACTGCCATCACCAACGAAAGCATTGTAAGTAAAAATTTCTTCATAAATTATTAATTTTATTGATTAGTGATTATTTTGTTTTCGGTTCTCTATCTTTTTGCAACAAGTTAAGCCTAAAATATTTAAACGCTCATAACGTCTCACATTTTTGCACAACAAATATCGATACAAA
>X67_European_Roe__coassemble_138_pt1 | contig 17980 bp, 9 predicted proteins | sample X67_European_Roe__metabat2_low_PE_011 | metagenome-assembled genome bin X67_European_Roe
CTTATATATTGAGGATTGTGAAACATAAGAGTTTGGATTACTTGAAGTTGCAACGAATACATAGCGAGGCTCACGAAAAGATACGTGAGGATGCCATGTGGGACTTGAATAAAAATATTGCAAGTTTGGAACAATTCGAGCCTTATAAGGTGATGACAGGCGAGTATCACCGGATTGTAGTGAATGCTGTGAAGCAATTGCCCGGTAAGACACGTGATATTTTTGTCATGAGCCGCGTTAAAGAAATGAAATACAGTGAGATTGCCGAAAAACTGAATATATCGGAAAAAACCGTAGAATATCACATGTCGAAAGCTATAAGGATTCTCAGGGATAAATTGAAAAATCTTTATGTATTAACATTTTTTATCTTTTAGTCAATAAAATAACTCAAAAACAGTTTAGGGTTTTTATCGGTAAGTTCGCTTTATCTCTGTAGAGATAAAATGAACAATATGAATAAAGATACTTTGTATAAATATTTTTCCCGCCAATTATCTGCCGAGGAACGTAAAGCCGTGCAAGAATGGGTGGACGAGTCGGAGGAGCATTTGGCTGAATTTATGTCGGAGAGGGCGTTGTTTGACGCATCGTTGCTTTTGATTTCTTCTGAAGATGTGGAATCGTCATCGAAGAATATCGGGCGTGTAAAACGTATGTTTGTGCAAGTCTTGAAAGTGGCTGCGGTTGTTGCAGTTACCTTGTGCTTGTCACATATATATAATACGGTGACATTTGAGAGAAATATACCTATGTGTGAATTGAAAGTACCCGCCGGTCAGCAGATGAACATAACGCTTGCCGATGGTACTAACGTGTGGCTTAATTCCCTCACCACGTTGCGCTATCCGGCTCTTTTTGCAGGTGATGAACGCCGCGTGATGATAGACGGAGAGGGATATTTCGATGTTGAGAAAGATGCAGAAAAGCCCTTTTGTGTAGAGACCTCCAAGGGTACGATAGAGGTGCTTGGAACGGTGTTTAACGTAGACGCTTATTCCAAATGCGACAATTTCAGCACTGCGCTGATAAGTGGCAGGGTGAAGATAATGGCAGATAACCAAGAATATTATTTGAATCCCGACCAAATGGCATGTCGTAATGCCGACGGGTCAATGTCTATAACAGAAATAGTCAATTATGATCATTTCAGATGGAAAGAGGGTATAATAAGCCTTCAGAACGAGTCGTTTATGCAAATCATGAGGAAATTCGAGAAGTTCTACGGCATTAAGATTGTGGTAGACAAGCAAGGTATGGAGCAATTTGCATATACCGGTAAATTCTATCAGGCAGACGGTGTTCGCTATGCGCTGAAACTACTGCAACATGATATAAATTTTGATTTTGAGAGTGATTACGAAAATAATATTATCCACATTAAATAAAATATGATTGCCTATGGAATAAAACGAAGGAGAGACTATTAATCGGGTGACTTGCCATAAACAGAGGCTCGTTTCCCCATGAAAACGATTAAAAACGGAAAAACTTAACTAATTATTTTTTTAAACCTTAAGTTTGACAAAAATATGAATCAAAGAGCAGAGGGTTTTATACCTCGATTAAGAACAATTAATCAATTATTGAAGATTTTTGTCTTGTCTATGTGTCTTTTTGCATTGCCAACGGCTTATGCGAGTGCACAAGGGAGCAAGATAAAGTCTCAAAAAGTGACACTTTCTGTGAAAGAACAATCGGTACAGAAGGTGTTAAGTGAAATTGAAAAACAGACAGGTTATCTGTTTGTAGTGAATCAAAATGTCGATACAAAGCGCAATGTCAGCATCGATGTTAAGTCAAAGAACGTAAAGGATGTGTTAAAGCACCTTTTCGCCAAGACTGATGTAGCTTATGTATTCGACGGTCATAACATCCTGTTGTCTTCAAATATGCCTAAGGCAGAAGAGACAAAGGAATCGGCATCGAGCAGCGCACGCACAATCACCGGTTTGGTGGTTGATGACAGCGGCGAGCCGCTTATCGGTGCTAACGTGCGTGTTAAAGGAAATAATAAGGTGGGCGTAGTTACCGACATCGACGGTAGATTTTCGCTTTCCGGAAATTTCAGTAACAGCACAGTGCTTACCGTTTCTTATATCGGTATGAAGACAGCCGATGTGAAATTAGGTAACAAAAGCAATGTTTCGGTAACTCTTGCACCCGATCAAGAACTTCTTGACGAAGTCGTGGTTGTCGGTTACGGAACACAAAAGAAAATCAATTTGACAGGTGCAGTAAGTACTGTAAATGTTGCCAAGCAATTGGAAGCTCGTCCTATTACCGATGTTGCACGCGGTTTGCAAGGTTCGGCTCCGGGTCTTACAGTGCGTACTTCTACCGGTGAAATGGGAACGGACCCGACAATGAAAATCCGTGGTGTCATCGGTTCTGTGAACGGTAGTTCAAGCCCGTTGATTCTTGTGGACAACGTTGAATGTAACAGCCTTCAGAACATTAACCCTGAAGATGTGGAAAGCGTTTCAGTATTGAAAGATGCTGCATCTGCTTCTATCTATGGTGTTAAGGCTGCATTTGGTGTTGTATTGATTACCACAAAGAAAGCGAAGAAGGGTGACAAGTTCCAAATCAGCTACAGCAACAACTTCTCATGGAAACGTCCTACCGTTACTCCTGAAATTGTTGAAACATACGAAGGTGCTGAGATGTCTTGGCAGGCAGGTCTTCGCCAAAACCCTAACTTGAGCGAACAGACCAACGCATGCTATTTGACATGGAATCTTGAGTCTATCGAGAGAATGAAAGAGTGGAAGCGTGTTTATGGCGACTATAACTTAAGTCCTGAATATGTGCTTGGTCGTGACTTCGACATCAAGGATGGTAAGCTTTATTTCTATCGTAGTTATGACGCTGCCGATGAATTCATCAAGAAAGATGCGTTCCAGCAAACTCACAACATCTCTGTATCAGGTTCATCAGGCAATACATCTTATAATTTGGGCTTGGCATACCTTGGTTCAGAAGGTATTATGAATATCAATACCGACTCATACGATCGTTACAATGTATCTTTCAGCACCAACACCACTTTGAACAAGTGGGTTGACATCCGCTCTAAGTTATTGTACACTCGTTATCAGTATGAAACGCCGTATTCATTGTCAAATGCTTCGGCATCTTATGATGAGTGGTACTATTTCTACCGTTGGCCGAAAATCTATCCGTATGGAACATATCAGGGCATTCCTTTCCGTAATGCAGCTACTGAAATAGAGCAGGCTAACCGTAATAAGAAGACCAATAACTACGCTCGCATCTCTTTGGGCGCAACAGGTCACATTCTTCCGGGACTTGACCTTGAAGTCGACTATACTTTCACTCACGTAAACCGTTACAGCGAAATCAACGGTGGACAGGCTGAAGGATGGAACTTCTGGGGTGGTAGCGGACTTGTGAATGAAGTTTGGACACCAAGCTCATTGAATAAAGCATATCGTGCAAACGATACCAGTGATTTCCATGTATTGAACGCTTTGGCTCGTTACAATAATGTATTTAAGGAAGATCACACTCTCGGTGTGATTGCCGGTACCAATATCGAGCATTATCAGGCATACGGTAACACCAGTGAACGTCGTGACTTGTTGCTGATCGACCGTCCTGAAATCTCACTTGCCAACGGTGACCAATACGCTACTTCTTACCACACTCATGAAGCTCGCGTAGGTTTCTTCGGACGTATCAATTATATGTTCAAGAACCGTTATTTGCTTGAAGTGAACGGACGTTTCGACGGTTCATCTAATTTCCCGTCAAATAAGCAATGGGGATTCTTCCCATCAACATCTTTGGGTTGGATCGTATCAGAAGAAAGTTTCATGCAAGGTTTGAAACCATACTTGAGCCAATTGAAACTTCGCGGTTCTTGGGGTCAGATAGGTAACCAAGACGTGGGCTCAAATATGTTCCGTTCAATTCTTACTCCTACCACTACCACTTGGATTGTGGGAACTACAGGAGAACGTTCGTTCGGTCTTCCTACAGCAGTTCGTGACGGTTTCACATGGGAAACTATCACTACTACCGACTTAGGTTTTGATACTCGTTTCTTTGGTGGACGTTTCGGCGTTTCATTCGACTGGTTCCAGCGTGTCAACAGCGACATGATTACAAGCGGTGACGCTCTTCCTTCAACATTCGGACAGACTGCTCCAAAGCAGAACTATGGCGAATTGACTACAAAGGGATGGGAATTGTCACTTGACTTCCAACACCGTTTCAACTTCGGTCTTGGACTTAACGTAACCGCTTATATCAGCGACGCTAAGGCTAAATATACCAAAATCAGCGGAAACTCTCGCCTTATCAGCGGCTTGTATGAAGGTAAGGAATATGGTGAAATCTGGGGCTTTGAAACCGATCGCTTGTTCCAAGAAGATGACTTTGAAACCGATCCTTCAGGAAACTTGGTGTTGAAAGAAGGTATACCTACTCAGGAATATTACGAAACCAACGGCTGGTTCTTCTACGGACCGGGTGACGTGAAGTTTAAGGATCTTGACGGTGACGGAAAGATTACTCCGGGTGACGGAACAATCGATAATCCCGGCGATAAGAAACGCATCGGTAATACTACTCCGCGCTATGAATACGGTATCCGCCTTGACATGACTTACAAAGGTTTTGACTTGGGTATCTTCTTGCAAGGTGTAGGTAAGCGCGAATTGTGGTCTACCGGTTCAATCGTGGTTCCGGGCTTCAACTATCTTGAAGCATGGTACACTCACCAGCTTGACTACTGGACACCTGAGAATACAGGAGCGTTCTATCCACGCTTGACCAACCAAGGTCAATCTAACAACGCAATGAACTTCTTGCCACAGACAAGATACTTGCTTGACATGTCTTATTGCCGTGTGAAGAACGTAACTCTTGGTTACACATTCCCGTCAAAGTGGATGAACAAAGTGAAAATAAGCAAATGTCGTTTGTATGTTTCATTAGAGAACTTGTTTGAATTTGACAACCTTGGCGACATGCCTATCGACCCTGAAACAAACACCAGTGGTAGCGATGGCGGTTACTTGGGACGTTCTTATCCATATTCTCGCACAACATCATTTGGCTTGCAAGTAACATTCTAAACCTATAAAATGGAATATTATGAAGAAAAGATATAGTTTAATTGCATTTTTGATGTTTGCCGTAGCATCTTTGACATCATGTGATGATTTCTTGGATTGCGCTCCTTACGATTCTATCGACGATTCGGAGTATTGGCAAAATGAGACACATATACGCACATATTCTTATGGTTTCTATCCGTCATTCTTTAACGGGTTCGGAACAACCAAGCTTATCGGCGGCAGTTCATTCGGTAACGGTGACACTTTTAATGACGACGTGGCTTGGAGAACTCAAGGCGAGTTTACTCCGATACGCGTGCCCGATTCTGATAGCGGATGGGATTTCGCATTGGTGCGTAAAGCTAATTATATGCTTGAAAAGGTGCATTCTGTGCCGGGCTTGAGCGATGACGCAATGAAGCACTGGGTAGGTATAGCGCGTTTCTTCCGCGGTATTGCATACTCCAATCTTGTGTTTGCTTACGGTGATGTGCCTTTCTTCAATAAGCGCGTAGATGCTTCCGATACTGAAACTCTCTACAAGGATCGTGATCCGCGTACCGAAGTGGTCGACAGCATTATGAAAGACTTCAAGTATGCTCTTGAATGGGTGAGAACCGATGACGGAAATTTGACAATCAACCGCTACGTAGTGGGTGCAATGGTATCTCGCTTGATGTTGCGTGAAGGTACTTTCTTGAAGTATCACAATATCGATGCGTCAAAAGCTGCTGAAGCTATAGGTCTTGCACGCGATGCTGCCAAGGTGGTGATGGGATCCAATAAGTTTGCGATTTCTGAAGATTATAATGCATTGTTCTCAAGCGATGACCTTGCAGGTAATACTGAAGTTATCTTCTATCGCCAATATCTTGACGGAGTATTGACACACTGTGTGCTTACTTACAACAATGCCGAAGCTCAAACAGGTGCTAACAAGGCACTTTTGGATTCTTACTTGATGAAGGACGGTAAACCTATCGGTCTTAGCACAACTTGGAACGGTACTACGGCTGCAGGTTATTTCAGTAACCGCGACCCGCGTATCAATGAGACATTCCGTGAAAAGTACTATTTGCGCGGTGAAGATTGCACTCCGTTCAACTATTCTACTTCGGGATACTCTATGCGTAAGTTCATGGACGACTCTCAATCATCAAGCGGTGATTTGAAATATCGTCAGCAGAACAACGTGACCGACTGTCCTCTTCTTCGCTATGCCGAAGTGCTTCTTAACTATGCCGAGGCTCGTTATGAATTGGGCGAACTTACTCAGGATGACTTGAACAATACAATCAACCTTATCCGTGCGCGCAAGGGTGTAGAGATGCCTAAGCTGGAAATGGTGGGAGAATCTCCTGCTGTAAACGGCGAAACATACGATGACCCGCAACGTCTGATACTTAATCCTGATGGAGATGTTTCAAGCCTTCTTTGGGAAATACGTCGTGAACGCCGTGTGGAAATGTGTTTCGAGGGTCTTCGTTACAGCGACTTGAAACGCTGGAAGAAACTTGACTACATGTATAACGGTGCTAATCCTGACATCAAGTATGGTGCTTATATCAGCTATGAAGATTATCCTAAGGTAAACAAGGCTGAAGTTGTAATCGAAAACAGTGCTACAGAAGGTTACATCCTATGTAATACGGGAACAGAGCGTCAAGCTCCTGAGGATAAGAACTATGTTAAGCCTGTTCCAAAGGATCAGATTCAGTTGTATAAGGACAACGGCTACACTCTGACCCAGACCAAGGAATGGCAGAATGAAGAATAATAGTGTAATCACCCTAAATTGATTTAAAAATGAATATAAGAAATATATATTTATGTTTAAGCATGCTTTTCTGCCTTGTATTAGGCACAGCATGTTCTGATGACCCAATAGTGGAGAATCCATCGGGTGAGACATTCATCTACTCGTTGAGTATCACCAATGCGGGTCTTACAGGAACTGAAACCGTACAAGGTACTCTTAATGAAGAGGCTAAGACTGTGGATTTCACGATTCCTGCAGAAAGTGACATCGAGGCTATCAAGTTCAGCGGTAAATTGTCGCTTGGCGCAAGTCTCGACCAAGAAAGCTATGATGTGTCTTCGGGTTCGGCTCAGGTTACAGTGGTGAACGTTGAAAACCGCGGTACATATACCGTAAACGTTACATTGCTGCCTGCTACAGCTACTCCGTTGCTTCAAAAAGTGGTGGTTCGTGACGCTAACGGTACTGAAAAAGACGGTTTCGTGAGTGTACTCGATAAGACTGTTTATTTGAAGAGCCCGGAATCGGAATGGGTTGAAATCGTATCGGTTTCTTGTTTGCCTAAGCGTACTGATGTAGTTTGGACAGGTATGGATGGCGATAAGATTTATGCAAGCAATCCGGGTAAACTTGAAATGAATTTCGAGGGATTCACCGATGAATACCGTGTGCTGTTTGACGCTAATCCTGTATTCGGTGCTGATTTCATAAATTACAACATGATAGAACGTGCAAATAGTAATATGTATCCTGACTATGCGGGTTCTATGGTACGTAGTGCCGATTTCGATGGTAAGGAATTGCTTGTTGTATCTCGTTTGGGTAATGCACTCTTGCCAAAGGTGATGAAAAAACTTGATTTCGTTGCTAATACATTTGAAGAAAATGTACTTGACGTAACCGGTATCGAGGGTGGTACATATTTGATCAGTGCAGGTCGCTTGTCTCATGGTCATGTTTACATCTGTAACCTTTCAACAGGTGTAACTGCAGAGAACCCATTGAAGATTTACCATTGGTCTTCTACCGAAGCCGGCGTAGTTCCTGAAGTTGTAGTAAACTTTGATGGTACAAGCTCGTTGGGCGGCGCACAAATTAAAAAACTTGCCGATGGTGAAGTTACAACTTTGGGAGGTCGTCTTGGCGATAATCTGTCGGTATGTTTGGATGAGGCAGGTAATGGATACGCATTCTTGTTGCCGCAAGAAGGTGCAACCAATGTCCTACGTTTCACCGTTACCGGATTCACCACATTCTCTGATCCTGTATTGATTGTATCTGAAATAGCGGCTGACTATTATGCGACTTTCAATAAGGTGGAAGGTTCTGAAGATGAGTATGTATTTACAAGTGCAAGAGCTTTGGTTATGATTGTTAATCATGATGTGCAGCCGTTGTTCAAGCTTGGTGCTGAAGCTGTGCCTACTCTTGGAACCGATGCACGTATCATCACTTACGATGCAGAACGCTATTTGATAATGACAACAGGTCGTCGTGCCTCTTGGTCGGGTGACCCGATATCAAAGTTCCTCGTATATAACATCTCTGATGGTTCTAATACATTGATTGCTCTTAAAAACTTTGATGAGCTGGAAGAGCGTGTGCCGGTATTCTCTTACGAACTTGGCGGTACTTTCAGTAACGGTGCTTGTGCTGCTAATACCGGTTACGGAGTATCTGAAGACGGCAAATTATTGCTGATGACATCGGCTACGCCGGCAGGTTTCACAATCTTTGAATTCCCTGAAAAACAATAGCACTAGTTTAGGTGTGCAGCCGGGGCTTAGTGCCGTTGCGGGACTTGTCCCGGCTGCTTTTTTAAAAAAACGAAATCTTGGACTTATTGGCAATAATTAAGTCGATAAGGCAGATAAAATTAAAAACCGAATACGAATTAAAACTATTAGATTATGAAAAAAATATTTTTACCTATAGTTGTTTGTTTGGCAACGGCAATGAGTGCCAATGCTGTAGACGCAGGTAATGCAAATATCTATGCATCCGGTCTGAAAGTGAGTGAAAGCGGTAATAGTGTTCAATTTATAGCGAATGCACCGGGAACAGCCACTATCAAATTCTACAAAGCCGGAGAACAAGTGTTGAAAATTGAGGGAAAAGAAGTCATAAAAGGCGTGAATGTAGTAGATTTGGCTTATATTTTCCCGGAAACAGTAAAAGCCGGAGATGAACTAACATGGGATGTTACTCTTAAAGCCGATGCAAACGAATCAATAAAAGGATTCTCTACATACGCAAGTAAAGTTGCTGAATTGAGTAATGGTGGAAGTGTAACGGCAGAAATATGGACAAATGCAGGAACAGAAGTTGCAGATGCTCAAAAAATGGAATTCCCTTATTCTATTGCAGTAGACAATAATCCTACAAGCCCGAATTTCGGAAATATATATGTGTTGAATGATGCAGGACAATCTTATGGCTCTATCGAACGTGAAAGTGGATTATATGTATATGATTCTAACTTGAATTTATTAAATACAACTCCTTATACCGAAGGACTCTCTATGCGTGGTGCTTATTTTGGTGAAAATTCAAAAGTTTATGTTCCTGTTTCGCCTTATGCTGTAACTGTTGATGAAGAAGGTTATGTTTTCATTTCAGACAATAGTGGATATAATAAAGAGGGCGGTATTTATGTAGCTTCTCCTAAGGATGTTTCAAAATTTACTAAATTAATACCAACGGTGAGTGGTATTTACTATCAAGACTTGGCTGTAACAGGTAAAGGCGAAAATAAAACTCTTTGGGTATTAAATGAGACTGGTAGTAAATTGCTAAAATATGTGATAGGTGATATGACAGCTGAAAATTATACAGCAGAAGAAGTGTGTACCTTAACATCTGGTAGTACTTTTGTTGCAGGCGGAAATGCTTCGAATAGTTTTGATACTTATCCGGCAAGAATGTGTTCAGATAAACAAGGCGGATTCTGGGTGCTAACAGGAAACCAATCGACTTTAGCAACAGGAAATTACTGGTTGAACCACGTTAATGCAGAAGGAGTAATGGATTATGGTGGAGGTAAAGGAAAAAACGATGAAGTAGATGGATACCTTGCTACTTCAGATTCTAACTTTAATTTATATAAAAAAATTTATGACATCGATACTAATTCTGATGGTTCTGTAATGACAATTGCAATAGCCGGAACTATTGTTAGTTTTGATGTAACGTATGGTAATAATGTTACGACTACAACAATTGTACAGCGTGGAAATTATATTAAAGGTGCGGATGAAACAACATCTCCATACGGTATAGAGGGTAATTCATTACATCCGGTAACTACCGGTGTGGCATATGATACTACTGATAATCTATATGTAACTGATTTGAGTGGATATTTCCAAGCGTTTGCTCTGCCTAAAGCTGACAATAGTTACACTACTGCTGCTAATGACAAACTTGTAGTGACAGGCGGATTGTTGACAGGTGTGGAAAGTACAATTGCCGATGAGAATGCTCCGGTAGAGTATTTCAATATGCAGGGTGTGAAAGTTAATGCTCCTGAAAACGGAATCTTTATCAAGAAACAGGCAGGCAAAACTTCTAAAGTGATTTTATAAAAAAAATAGTTGGGCTTATAAGCCTAATCGGCAAATATGTCCAAAAAAAATAAGTTTTAAACTAATATTTTTATGAAAAAAGTGATTTTAACAGCAGCTTTGGCGTTGTGCTGTGCCACAACGATCGGAGCAGCCGATATGACCGGTAAAAAGGTATATATCAATCCGGGTCATGGCGGTTATTGGAATGGTGGAACTATCGAGCAGGAAGTGGATGCAAGCGGAAATGTGATTAGCCCGCGTAAGGGAAACGACCGTTTTGTGGCTACAATTCCTTTCCCAACCGAGTCGGAAGCGGGCTTTTGGGAGTCAAAGAGTAACTTGGTAAAGGGTCTTGAGCTGAAGAGATTGCTTGAGGCTGCAGGTTGTGAAGTGATGATGTCACGCACCACAAACACTGAGGCTGACGATAAGGACTTGAAGTCTATAGGACTTGAGGCTAATGCTTACCTTGGTGCTGCCGCTGCAGCAAATCCTGCGAATGTGGCGTTTATCTCGGTTCACTCCAATGCACTTGGTTCAAATGGCGGTATCAACTACTTCCTGAACCTGTATAATATGGATGCAGACAAGTTGGGCAAGAATGCTACGTATATGGCTTTGGGTCAAAGCATGGCTACCAACTCGGCATCATTGCTTATGGATAATGAAATTACCGTGTGGAGTCCTACAGCTCCTAAGATTTGGGAAGATAACCAATTCTTGGGTTATACTCTTGGTGTGCTTCGTCACCTTGATGTGCCGGGTTTCCTTGTGGAAGGCAGTTTCCATGATTATCAGCCTGAAACTCACCGTTTGTTGAACGATGATTATTGCAAGCTTGCAGCTTACAATATGTACCGTTATTTCTGTGAGTATTTCGGAGCTGATAAGCCAAGTACCGGTGTTATTGCGGGTGCAGTAAAGCATGACCAAATGATTATCAAAGAAAAGAACTATAAGAACTGGGTTAAAGGTTCTCACGACCGTTTCTATCCTATCAACGGTGCAACAGTAACCCTTCTTGACGCAAACGGAAATACATTGAAGACTTACACCACCGATAATAATTACAACGGTGTGTATGTATTCTGGGATTTGACACCGGGAGCATACAAAGTGAAGATGGAGGCTGCGGGATTTGAAACTCAAACTATAGATGTAACTGTAGAGGCTTCTAAAATCACCGACCAAGTAACACAACTTCACGATCCTAATTACGTTGCTCCGGAACCAGCATTGGCTATTCCTAACGTATATGCATCAGGTTTGAAGGCTACTGCAATTGCCGATGGCAAATATCAAATCGATTTCACATTGAATACGGCTGCCGAAGATGTAACTGTTAAGGTTTACGAACAAGACGAAAATGCTACAGTGCTTGTCAAGGAAGTTAGCTATGGCGCAAAGGAAAAGGGTGCTAATTCAGTAGAACTCAACTTGGCGGGAGTGAACGGAACAGGCTTGACTTGGGCGGTAGAGGCTACAGGACCGTCAACAAACACCGATTCTCCTGTGAACTTTGTTAACTATACCGATCCTGCGGTTCAGTATGGTGCACCTTCCGATGTTGAGGTGGATAACAACACTGAAAGCGAATTTTTCGGACGCGTGTATGTACTTAATTCTATAGGTAAAGCTGCCGATAACCGCACAACTGCCGATGGATTATTCGTACTTGACGCTACATTGAGCGATGTAACCGGACAAGGAGATAAAGCATATACCGGTAATATAGTTTGGACAGAGAATTCGGCATTGACATCGGTGGCAAGTCCTCACCGTATGGCTCTTGATGAAGAAGGTAATATCTTTGTATGTGACTGGAGTGATGGTCATTCAGGCGTATGGTATGTAGCTGCAAATAATTTGAACAGCGAATGGAAACCGGTATTCGGCGGTACAAGAAACGCTGACGGTCTTGCATCTGAAGGCGGAGTGGCTATTCATGGTTCTATATCAGCTATTGCAGTGGCAGGTAAAGGTGACGAACGCACACTTTATACATACGATGAAGACTATACGATTGACGGAACTCACTCGGTTCTTAACAGCTATAAGGTAGGCGAATTGGCTAATCCTTGGGTAACAGCTCCTACTACCACACGTTTGGTCGGAACTGACGGCATCACTCACAACTATGGACAAAAGGGGTATTTGCAAGCCGACGGTAAGGGAGGTCTTTGGGTTTCTCAATACCGCGGTGGTGCTGCAAACACTCACCCTGCGCTTGTTCACTACAATGCAGCAGGTGAACCTGACTTCACTCAAACCATTTGGGACGGACGCAACAACTTTGCGTTTGCAATCAACCAAGCAGGCGATAAGTTTGCCGTAAACAGTGGAACATCTATCTTGTTAGGTGATATTACATACGATGAAAACGATGTACCTACAGTGACATTGAATGAAATCGAAGTTGAGGCAGAAGGCTCTAACACCTACGGTCTTGCATTTGATGCTGCCGATAACTTGTATCGTGTGGCAAGTGATGTTCAATATTTGCAAGGTTTTGCATGGCCTAAGGAAAATAACAGCCATGAAACAAAAGCTCCTTCAAAATATACATTGAACGGAACTACAGGTATCGATGACGTGACTACAGGAGGCGTAACAGTGAAAGCTGTGGGTGACGACTTGGTAATCACATCGGCTAAGGCTGTCGATACAGTTACAATATATTCAATGGCAGGCGCAGCAGTATATGCAAATGCAGGCGTTAACGCTGAATCATTGACAGTGAATATGGCATCTTGGTCTAACGGTGTATATATCGTAAAGGTTGACAATAAGGTATACAAGATTGTTAGATAAGGTTAGTTAATAATTGTTGTGACGCAGAGTCTTTGTCGGAGAATTGCCGGTTAAAAACGGCACATTAAATCCTGATTGCAATAGACTACGTTAGGTCGGAGATGCTAATCCGACAAAGATTCTGCATTTTTTTATCTTTTTTTTGAAGAAAACATGAAATTAAAAACTATTGCGATGTTGCTTATGTCCTTCGCCTTAGCGGGCTGTGGCGGTGATGACGAACCGTCGACAACACCACCGGGCGGAACAGGAGGCGACGAACCGGGGCAAACGGTAAAAATAACAACACCGGCAAAAGAAATACGTGCTGTATGGCTTGCCACTGTGGGTAACATGGATTGGCCTACCGATAAATACAGTATCGAAAAACAAAAACAGGAATATATCAATTACCTTGAACTGTTCAAGCAGTATAACGTGAATGTCGTTGTAGGGCAGATTCGTCCTACAGCCGATGCTTTCTTCGCATCGCAATATGAGCCGTGGAGCCAATATCTGACAGGAACAAGAGGTAAAGACCCGGGTTATGACGTGGTGCAGTTCATGGTGGATGAAGCGCATAAACGCGGGCTGGAATTTCATGCATGGCTTAACCCTTACCGCATAAGCACTAACATAAATGCCTATAAGCCTGTGGAGGGAGAGTTCTATAAGGAGCATCCCGAGTGGACTATGAAATATGGCAACCTGCTTATATTCCGTCCTGCCGTTCCCGAGGTGCGTCAGCATCTTGTGAATGTGATAGATGAAATATGCAGCAAATATGATGTGGACGGTATCCACTTCGATGACTATTTCTATCCTTACCCGGACGGCAAGAACACCCTTGATGATATGGGTGATTACAATAAATATGGAAAAGAATACAGTAATATAGAGGATTTCCGCCGCGGCAATGTGAACAAGGCTATAGAGGACGTCCATAATCTGTTGGTAAATAAATATCCCGGTGTGGTATTTTCCATCAGCCCTTACGGCGTGTGGAGAAACAAGAGTAAAGATCCTGTATATGGATCAAACTCAAGCACTTCTATCACCAACTATGACGACTTGTATGCCGACATAAGATTATGGTGCGAAAAAGGCTGGATAGACTTGGTTGTGCCACAATTGTATGCGACGACAAAGAATCAGGCGATGAATTTTACAACGATGACTTCTTGGTGGTCAAATAACAGTTTCGATTGTCCGGTGGCTATCGGAATTGCCATGTATAAGTTCGGTAATAAGGCTGAAGGTAATATTTATGTGGATGAACCTACTGAACTTGAAACCGAGTTCTATTATACCCGCCGTAACAATGTGAGCGGTACATTTATCTTTAATTCATCTGCTTTCAAGAACAACAAGATAAACATCCTCGATTACCTTGCGAGATGTTATCCGCAGAAAGCACTGATTCCGTTCATGGGACGTGCCGTAGCGGCTCAACCGGTGAAGATTTCAAGTATATCGGCTGATGGAAAGACATTGTATTGGAAAGAGCAAAAAGGTATGCGCTTTGTTATATATAAGGTAGTTGACAATGCCGGAACCATAGTTGACATAGTGGACGGCGTGAACACTTATACATGCGCCGAGGCAGGCGACTATTCGGTGAGCGTGCTGAACGACGACAATGTGGAAAGCGAATTGTCGCAAGTGGTGACAGTCGAGTGATAAATTCATTTGTATATTATTTGGTGAGTGAGGGTAATGCGATTATTGAGCATTATCCTCATTTTTTGCGGGGATTTTGCTATCTTTGCGGAGGATAATAAAGAAAATCGTATCTATTTGAGTGACAGAGGTCAATAAAGAGGTCAAAAACTGTTGGTAACGATTTAGCGACATTACCACCGCACCGATACGCTGTGCTTTGCATATATCAAACAACTCTCTTTGTGCAAAGGTAAATGGTATTTTACAAATAGCCAAAAGATAGAACTGAAAACAATATGAGGTAACGAAGATTAAAATCGTTACCAGTCTTGTGATGGATATGGGAATATCCTTCTCACATTTTTGCGGAATAAGCCACTCCCATAGCATCCTTCATATTCCATTGTGTAAAATTTAATTTTTGCTGACGACATAAAGTTGAATTCTCGATGAACTTCTTGATTGATTCTGCCACATATGCAGCAAGGTTTACGGGTACAGCATTGCCTATCATTTGTTCGACATCCGTCTTGCTGCCTATGAAATGAAAATCCTGTGGAAAAGTTTGTATATAACTACGCTCTATCGATGTAAGAGGACGTATACCATCTTTGGTTTTAACAGGGTCATTATTATGGATTTTATACCCATCGGGCATAGGTCTGTTGACTCCTCTAATCGTCGGGCTTGGTTCGTCAATGCTGAAAATTCCACGACGGACATAGCTTCTGGGATGGCGATAGTAATACTCTATCCCTAAAGTATCGCCTAAATAGTCACGCACTGTCATAGGTTTCACGGACAAGTTTTCCGTTATGAATGAATCCAAGAATCCGTCTTGTTCATTCAATTTGCCTATAAGAAAGAATCTTTTTCGCTTTTGAGGAACCCCACAATAACTGGCATCAAGCACATGTTGTGACAATCCATAGCCTGCTTGCTTAAATATATGTTTAGCTTCAACCAATTTGTTTGTCTTGAGAATGCGTGAAACATTTTCCATTACAAACCATGCTGGTCTTACAATACTGACAATTTCCGCAAAATTGATGGTCAAGTCGCCACGGCCGTTATCTTCATCCCTTTTCCCGGCCGATGAAAAGTCTTGGCATGGCGGTCCTCCTATGATCATGTCCGGCTGATGGGAGGAAATCTCATCCGAAGATTCTTTAACCTTACTCAAATCTAATTCTCCGACATGATGATTGAAATTGTTGCGGTAAACATTTAACGCAACAGGCCACTTGTCATAAGCGGCAACAATTTCAAAACCTATATTCTGAAATCCGAGACTTAAACCTCCACATCCACAAAACAAATCGACTACTCTCATGGCTGTTCCTCCTCAAATAAGTCTGGTGTATTTACAATCATTGCGTCAAAGCGTCTTTCCGGACTAAGGAAATTCTGTCCTCCACCAAGAATAATGTGTTTTATTTCATTTTTGCCAATGCGAGGATGCGTCAACTCTTTGCTTTTCAAGAAATCGTATGAACGAGAACCAGGCATTGAAAATGCCTTATCATTGGCCGTTCCGTAAGATTGATTCTTGATAATTGTAATATAGTCAAACTGTCCGTAAGTAACATAATCGAATAGCATTTTGTATATCCAAATAACAGTACGCTGGAAACGGTTGATGTCCATTTCTGTATATACCGTATCGATACACATCTTAATAACTGCAATATCAGACCATACGAAAGCATCGAGGCAATCGTCTGTAAGGCACAAATTCTTTCCGTTGGTTTTCCATACAGGCTGTATAATCAACGGTGATTGATGATTGGTCATGTCGCACATTACACGAATTACAGCATCACGAATGGCTGTATAATGAGGAGCAACCTCTTCTATCATTTCCCAATGTGTTATGTATGGGACACCGCTCAATAAGGTTCTCAACTTTTGCTTTCCTCTATCGTTAGAATAATGACTACAGATACTACATGCTACAAAACAGATTGTAGGGGGACGTACAACTATTTCACAACTATATTTATCTTCAGTCAAATCCTTAGTAGTATTATCTGGCAATGCTGTAAGCTTTACTTCAAATCCCCGCATAGGGTTATTTGTATGGCGGTTACTTAATACCAAGTCTATACGTTCGCTTTTTCCTGTATAGAATTTGTTGTAAGGAAAATAATTGGATTCAAAGCCATAATACAAATCATCAGAAAGAGGGTCTATACCAAACAAATCAGTACCACAGATTGTTTTGTGAACGATATTTTGTTTCTTGTCCAAGCAAATATACACAGGTAAAATGCCTTTTGATGACATATAGGCAATTAGAGATGCTGGGAAAGAACTGTTGAATTGATTCTTGCCCCATGTCTTTTCCTTTGTGTAATCACGGTTGGAATGTCTTTGTCCAAATAATCCTGGTAATATAGTCTGTTCGCTCATATATGGAAAACTTTATTTTGTGCAAAGGTACTCATTTCCTATGAGAATCACTAAGAAACTATTTGCTTTTTCACTATATAGGACAAGTAACAAGACATAAAATTGGACAAGAAGCAGGACAAGTACACATCAACAACGGTAAAAGAACTATTGGTCAATAAAGATTGTCCGCAAGAAGTCTATTTTTGTCCGTAAGCCTATTATCTTCTGAAAAAACAAGGTGTTTCGAATTGTCCGCAAGAATAAACCCCTCATGTATGCAGCCTTTTGGCTCACCTGAGGGGTTTATTGCTTGCAAAGGTACACATTATTATCGTTTCTGCAAGTGCTTAATATTCTAATGTTTCTGGCTCTGTCACAAATTTACCGCATTTTTGTGACGACAGTACTTATTTCTTTCATCTTGCGGTCCTTTATTTATCGTTCAAATTTATTAGTTTTCAGCAGTTTGTATTCTTGTGATCCATTTTCGATGTCTTGTGGACCTTCAATTATGCCAAAAATTATAATAGATTTGTGGCAGGATCTATCGGCATCGGCTTTATAGCCCTTGTCGGTCTTGACCTGTTGGGGAACAAGGGTGAACACCTGCGGGATGATGGGCAGGTGTTCAGGGTGGAAACCTCTGATGCCATATCCTTCGGGCAGAGCAGGCTGTACCAAATGCCCGAATGCCCAAGTGACGTTGTAGCCGTTACCGGTGA
>X67_European_Roe__coassemble_156_pt1 | contig 17037 bp, 13 predicted proteins | sample X67_European_Roe__metabat2_low_PE_011 | metagenome-assembled genome bin X67_European_Roe
GAATTCTTGAATCCGATCTTCTGTTAGTGGCATACCATCCATCCAGTCAATACCATGTTTTATTGCCCACTTCTTTTTACGACGCTCGCGAGACATCATATTGAGTAATCTTTTTTGTTCTTGACTGACAGATCCTTTCATTTCAATATCCCAACTATGAATATTATTATTACCTCCGCGCTTGTCTTTTATACTTTTACCGTATAATTCTTGGGGTGTAAAATGAGACATCAATAATCGTGTAAAATCGGTATCAATAGTAGGCTGTCCTCTTTCTAATATTTGTTCAAGGGTCGTATGGTGTATGGGAAACTTTTCGAGACTGATATTTTCTTGAAGAGTTCCCACAATATAAATACGTTTTCGCTCTTGCGCTACACCAAAATCCTTAGAATTCAAGACTTTCCATGTCACATGATACCCAAGTGTTTCTAAATTGTCAATTATTACAGAGAGCGTTTTGCCTATTGGCTTGCTAATATCATCACGATCATGAGTTACCAAACCCTCTACATTCTCTAAAATAAATCCAAATGGACGTTTTTCTTTCAAGATTCGCTCAACCTCAAAAAACAATGTACCTCTTGTGTCTTGAAAGCCCAAACGCTTTCCTGCAAAAGAAAATGCTTGATAAGGGAAACCTCCCAATAAGAAGTCAAAATCAGGGACATCTTTTGCTTGTATTTGAGTTATATCTCCATTGATGATTTCATTAGGATTATTGGCTAATAAGACATTGCAAGCATGAGGCTTAATCTCTGACGTTAGGACACATTCGGTTTCATAACCACATTCTTGAAATGCAGTTTCAAAGCCTTTTCGGATACCTCCAATACCTGCAAAGAGATCTATAAATTTTACCTTATCCATTCGTTTAATCCTAATTTTGCTACAAAGTTAGTGTTTTCTCCGAAATTTAAATTCCTAATATGATGTTAATACTCGATATTATATGTAATTTTGTCAGGATTTAGATACTTCTATTTCGACCAAGTTTATTAACGATGCTCAACCTACGTTTTCTAATTCTTATATCGAGTTTATGTTAAATAACGTTTAAATGCGCATAATGCAAAAAAAAAAATAACTTTGCAAAAATTTCTTAAATACAACATTGATTCTGCAACACTTCTTATAGGTATCTCGTCTAATAGACAAACTTAACAATTATCAATATGCAAAGGTACTTTCTACTCTTTCTTACAATCGCAATCAGTGCGATTAATTCATTGGCTCAATACACAGTAAAGGGAACGGTTATAGACTCAACGGGAGTGAGCGAACCATACGCCACTGTAAGAATATACAGCAACAATGACAATAATAAACCCATTAAAATGGGAGTAACCGACATAAACGGTAAATTCAAGCACGAACTTCAAGCGCAAGGCCGATACATACTGCAAATTTCATCGGTGGGAAAAATTACTCTCAAAGAAGAATTTGAACTATCTACATCTGATAAAGTTAAAGATTTCGGCTCTATCGTAATCAAAAACGATGCCAACACACTTGCAGGTGTGGAGGTCGTAGCGCAAAAACCACTTGTAACAACCGAAATAGACCGGTTAAGCTACGATATACAAGCCGATGAAGAAAGTAAAACAAACAGTATCTTCGATATGCTGCGCAAAGTACCTATGGTGACAATAGACGGTGAAGACAAAATACAGGTAAACGGCAGCAGTAATTTCAAGATATATAAGAACGGACGCCCTAATACAGGATGGAGCAATAATCCCAAAGAAGTGTTGAAATCCATTCCTGCAAGCATGATTAAACGCATCGAGGTTATCACTGAACCGGGAGCAAAATATGATGCGGAAGGAGTTGCCGGTATTTTGAACATCATCACCAATGACAAAGTCGCTATCAACGGTGTATCAGGCAGTGTGAGCGCAAATGCCAACACCAATGAGTCATACGGCGGAAGCTCTTATCTTACCACACAAGCCGGCAAATTCACGACATCAATCCATTACACATACAACAAACTCGGCAAAGCAAATATAAATAAATCGGGATTCAGCGACAGGACCTATGTCGATACCGGCAATCGATTCATTGCATCCACCCACAATCATGATGTTAATGGAGGTTTCCATTACGGCAATATCGAGACCAGCTATGAAATAGATTCACTTAACCTTATAACCTTTTCATTCGATGGATATTTATTCGATTATAGCTACAATAATACGTCAATGTACAAGATGTTATCATCATCCGGAGACATAATATATTCATTTACCTGCATGGGAAGAACCCCAAAATCCAATTATTTTGATTTTAACGGGAAAATAGACTACCAGCACCTGACAAGCAACAAAGGAGAGACTCTCACATTTTCTTACCTGTTGTCATCAACCAATCAAGACCAATACGACGATGCGATATATAAGGATCTTTACAATTTCCCTCTTGACTATGACAGCCAGAGTACCGACAATAAACTCAATTTCTATGAGCATACATTCCAATTTGACTGGACACGCCCATTTGCCGAAAAGCATAAGATAGAAATGGGTGTTAAGTATATTCTGCGACAAAACTTCAGCGAAACGACTAACAAATACGGTGATGATAAGACTTTTTTTACCGATTTTGACCATATCACACATATCGGAGCTGCATACGGAGAATATTCTTTCAACAGCAAAAAATGGGGTGCGAGAGCCGGTATAAGGTATGAGTTGGCGCATCTTGAAGGCGAATATAAAAGTCCCGATGAGCCGGCATTCCATAGCAACATCGGCGATATAGTTCCCACTTTAAGCGGCAGCTATAAGATAAACGATGCCAACACGTTGAAACTCAACTTTTCCACACGCATCAACCGTCCCGGCATAAGCTACCTCAATCCGGCAGTATCGGAATCGCCTACCACCATATCACAAGGAAACCCGGATCTGAAGAGTACGCGCCGTAATTCAATAAGACTTTCATACTCTCTTATAAAACCAAAGATAACCATCAGCACATCGACAGATTTCACATGGTCTGACAACATGTACTCAGAATACAAATATGTTAAAGACGGTATCATATATGACACGTATGCCAACAACGCAAAATCTCGCAGTTTTGCATGGAACTTATATGCACAATGGACTGTGACTAAATCGACAACCCTTATGTTCAACGGTTCGTTGCGATACAAAAAATTCAGTAATGCACAAATGTTGAAAAACAGCGGCTGGGGAGGTAATTGTTATGCCGACATCAGCCAAAACCTGTTCTGGAAATTAAAACTTAACGCCAATTTTTACTGTTTCAACAGCGGCTCCTATGATGTCTATTCCAAAGCCGCTTTATTCACCGGATACGGATTCAACTTGGGCCGTTCTTTCCTTAAAGATGACAGATTGACTATCAAGTTGGGAGCGCAAAACCCATTCTCGGGAAAAATGAAATGGAGCAAAAACAGGACAGTTCAAGGTGATGTGTTAGGAACTTTTTCCTACAACAACTTCAACAGAGCATTCGGCATCAACGTATCTTTCCGATTCGGCTCGCTTAAAGCAAGCGTAAAGAAGACCAACAAGACTATCACCAACGAAGATCTTGAAGGACGAAAATAACCATTATAGTCTATAAGGAAAGCCACCTATGACCGGTGGCTTTCTATTTTAATTATTTGTCGTATATTTGCACCATGATGAAACAGTCGCTGTTATACATGCTAACGATATTGATAGGTGCAGCCTTTCCGGCAAATGCAGCCGAGAAGACCGATACGGCAACCGTACACAGCACTTATACGTTCAAGGCTAAAGACCTGATTTTACCGGGTGCTTTGATTACAGTCGGAGCAACAAGTTTGTTTTTCAATCCTATGAAAGAACTTGATAAATCAGTCAACAAGAACATGACAGATCTACGCAGCTCGCACAGACGTATGAAAATTGACGAATATCTGCGGTTCGCTCCTACCGCAACCAATTTCATTCTGCACTTTGCCGGTATAAAAAGCAAATATGATTTTACCGAGCGAGTGATGCTCACGGCTACATCTTTCGCCACAATGTATATCCTCACGCAAGGAATGAAACACTCTATATCAAAAAAACGTCCGGACGGAAGCGACACCCATTCTTTCCCTTCCGGACACGCTGCAACGGCATTTCTTGGAGCAGAATCACTACGTATCAACTACGGTTCATGGTGGGGAATTGCCGGATACACTATGGCTACCGGAACAGCATTTCTGAGACTGTACAATAACCGCCATTGGCTCGGTGATGTAATAGGAGCAGCCGGCATAGGCATACTGAGCGCACGTATAGGTTACTGGCTGCTGCCTTGGGAAAAGAGAATCTTAGGGATAACCGAAAAGAACACATCTTTTATGGTAATGCCTACCTATAACAGCCATTACGCTGCACCGGGCATAGCTTTCGCCATGCAATTTTAAGCAATCATAACATCAATATATATTATGGATTTTTTAGAACAACACAATCTATTGGGGCTTGTAATAGGAATAAGCACATTTCTTATCATAGGTTTGTTCCACCCTATCGTAATCAAAGGTGAATACTACTTCGGCACACGATGTTGGTGGGCTTTTATGCTCCTCGGTATAATATGCGGAGCTTTAACTTTATTGATTGAAAACGTTTTAATATCGGCTCTATTAGGCGTAACCGCTTTTTCTTCTTTTTGGAGTATTCTCGAGATTTTCGAGCAACAGGAACGCGTCCGTAAAGGCTGGTTCCCCAAAAATCCCAAGCGCAAATACCCCTTCGACGAAGAAAAATAAGCACATATTAACGTCAAAAAATCACTTCTATTGTTTCAAGCATAAATATTTTGCTGTATATTTGTAAAAATATTCACAGAAACATGAAGAAACTCATCACATCGGCAATTCTGGTACTTGCAAGCATAAGTTTTGCAAGCCAAGCCGTTGCACAAATGCAATGGCGAGAGGTGTCAAGCGAGATGCAGCCTTCAAGCAACGCTGAATCCGGGATTAATTCAGAAAGCATTGAAATATACGGTAAAGACGGGCATATTGTGGTAAAACTTCCACAAAAAGCCCAAGTCAAGGTTTTCACTATATTGGGGCAGCTTGTGTCACAAGCCGAGCTTAACGCCGGAACGTCCATACTGAAAATAAACTCACGCGGAATCTACATAGTAAAAGTAGGCAATGTGACCCAAAAAGTTGCAATGTAACAGAATTTACATATATAAATACACTATTCTAAAAGAATACTACAATGGATAATAACGCAAACATCGATTGGGGAAATCTTTCTTTCGGTTACATGAAGACCGACTACAATGTACGCTGTACATACAAAGATGGGAAATGGGGAGAAATCGAAGTAACTGATTCTGAAAATCTAAATATACACATGGCTGCGACATGCCTTCATTACGGACAGGAAATATTTGAAGGTATGAAAGCGTTCCGCGGCAAAGACGGTAAAATAAGAATTTTCCGAATGGATGAAAATGCTAAACGCATACAGCGCAGTGCCAACGGAATCATGATGGCTCCGATTCCTGAAGACCTTTTTTGCGAAATGGTGAAAAAAGTGGTAAAGGCCAACGAGCGTTTCATACCGCCTTACGGCAGTGGAGCATCTTTATATATCCGCCCTCTTGAAATAGGTATGACAGCACAAGTGGGGGTAAAACCTGCCACCGAATATCTGTTCTTGATTTTCGTCACTCCTGTAGGACCTTATTTCAAAGAAGGTTTCAAGCCCACAAAAGTAGCTATCTACCGCGAATACGACCGTGCAGCTCCATGCGGAACCGGACGCTGGAAAGTGGGTGGGAACTATGCAGCAAGCCTTTCAGCCGGCGAACGTGCAAAAGCAGAAGGCTACTCCGCAGTACTTTACCTTGACCCTAAAGAAAAGAAATATATCGATGAATGCGGACCTGCCAACTTTTTCGCAATCAAAAACGGAGTGTATATTACACCGAAATCAGGTTCTATTCTTCCCTCGGTAACAAATATGAGCCTGCAACAGATTGCGCAAGACCTTGGTATCGCAGTAGAGTGCCGTCCTATCCCACTTGAAGAACTTGCCGAATGCCAAGAGGCAGCCGAATGTGGTACTGCCGCTGTAGCAACACCTATTTCACGTATCGATGACGTAGAAGAAGGCAAAAGTTACATTTTTTCAGAAAATAATGAGCCGGGAGAAATAACGACCAAGTTGTATAACCGCCTTCGTGCCATCCAGCTCGGAGATGAACCGGACACACACAATTGGGTTACAATCGTAGAATAGCAAAAGATGCTTGACTACATAAAGATAATCGAGAAATTCTATACTCGCAATAGCGAATTGTACAACCTGCTTATTGCCCACAGTAAGCAGGTTGCTGATTTCGCAATGAATATCATCAAGCATAATCCCGATTCAGGTATCGATAAAGATTTTGTATATGAAGCAGCCATGCTTCATGACATCGGCATTTTTAAGACCCATGCTCCTTCTATTCATTGCACCGGCAACATGCCCTATATATGCCACGGTTATCTCGGAAGAGAAATTCTCGAAATCGAGGGTCTGCCTAAACATGCCCTTGTGTGTGAGCATCACACCGGCAGCGGATTGACCGCAGAAGAAATTGCAGCACGAAACCTACCTCTGCCACACCGAGACATGCTCCCCCTTTCAATAGAAGAAAAACTTGTGTGCTACGCCGATAAATTCTTTTCCAAATCACATATACGCCCGGCGAAACCTATAGAAAACGTGCGAGAAGAATTGGCACGTTTCGGAGCCTCATCCCTCGCACGCTTTGATGCCATGCACGCACTTTTCTCCTTTTAGCACTGCGGCTCTTTGCGCAATTCCTTGATTTGTTTCAATACCTCATCAAGACCGGCAAACATCTTTCGCTTACGCACAAATTCAAAAATCCAAGCAGCAAGCACAAACAAGGAATAGAAAATTATCCTGCCTATATCCCACGTGTACCCGGATATATGTGAAACGAGTAAAACCACTATTAAGACAGCCGGAATAAACATGATTCTGGTAATCATCTCAAAACGTTTTTTAAACACCGACACACATTCCAAGGCATCTATATAACTCTTCACCATCAAAGTCTTTGGATTCAATGTGCGATACCCGTTATAATACAGCATAAACTCCACCAATAAAGCCAATAACACAAATACAAATAATCCCCAATGCACTCCGATTAATAGCATATATGCAATTATCGTAGGAGTTATCACCATATAACACAATAAATACCGTTTATAATATTTCTCTATATAAGAAATATTCTTGCTCATTGATTCTTTGATAAGATTTTCATTTATTATCAATTGTTTTTCAAGTTTCTCATTTATAAGATTAAACTGCGTTTTTAATTCTTGCAATTCAACCATATCCAATGCTTGTGCCATAATTCTAAAGTTTTTTTAATCGTTTGACATAGATTTTAGTTGTTCCTTTATGCGGAACAATCTTGATGTGATGCCCGACAACGATATCCCCACCACGCCGGCTATATCCTGATAGCTCATATTCTCTAACCAAAGAAGTATGATTGCTCTATCAAAAATATCAAGGCGGTTTATCCTGTCATAAAGCATTTGAACCTGCTTACTTTTTGTGTCAGTATCGTTGTACAAGTCGATATCGACCGAAAGAGGAACAGTCTGTACACGGCTTTTCTTCTTCCGTTCCTGCGTGTTACAGGTATTAAGACTTATACGCCATATCCATGTTTTCACATTACTTTCACCGCGAAAAGTCTCAAAACCTTTCCACAAATTGATAAGAATTTCTTGATAAAGGTCATTAACCTCATCGTTATCTTTCGAGAAAAAATAGCAAACGGTATAAATCGTTTTCTTATTCTCCTCTACCATCTTAGTAAATTCAGATTCTATGTTGTTCATCACATTTCTTAATATTTCTACACATTAGACGTATAAAAGGCGAAATCCTTTCAAATTTCAATAAAAAAATTAAAACTCACCCATACACACATATAAAATCTGATGAAATTTTTATTCAAGTTTTACTTGGGTCGTGTTTCGGCTTCTAAATATCTTTATAAATTTTACACCTTCATTCCTTTAACCATCGGCAAGAAATTCCTATAATCCGACAAAAAACACCCGATTCTTGCCGATAACAGCAAAAAATGTGTATTTTTGTTCTTTGATTTGAGATTCTTTTTATACAGATTTTATGAAAATTGTAGTTCTTGACGGATATACGCTCAATCCGGGAGATTTGAGCTGGAATGCCCTGCAACAATTGGGCGAAGTTTCTATATATGACCGCACTTCACCCGATGAAATAATATCCCGCATCGGAAATGCACCGATAATACTTACCAACAAAGTGATTATCGATAAAACAGTCATGACCGCATGCCCCACCTTGAAATATATAGGCGTACTCGCCACCGGCTACAACGTAGTCGATGTTAAAGCCGCCCATGAACAAGGCATCACAGTAACAAACATTCCCGCCTACAGCACGGCATCGGTAGCCCAAATGGTGTTTGCACATATCTTAAACATAACCAACAGCATTTCCACGTATGCCGATGAAGCTAAAAACGGCAAATGGAGTTCATGCCCCGACTTCTGCTATTGGAATTCGCCAATAATCGAATTATCGGGGAAAATCATGGGTATTATCGGATTAGGTAACATCGGTATGTCGGTAGCACGCATTGCATTGGCTTTCGGCATGAAAGTCCTTGCAGCCACATCCAAAGCACAGGAACTGCTGCCGCAAGGTATAACGGCATGCTCTGTTGAAGATGTTTTCACTGCATCTGATGTTATAAGCCTGCATTGCCCTCTTAACGACAACACCCGCAGACTGATTAATGGCAAAACGCTGAAAATGATGAAACGCACCGCAATTCTTATAAATACCGGACGCGGTCCGCTTATCGATGAGTATGATCTCGCAGAGGCTCTTAACAAAGGGGAAATTGCAGCTTTCGGTGCCGATGTACTATCGATTGAACCGGCACGCAATGACAACCCTTTGTTAAATGCTGCCAACTGTCATCTCACTCCACACATCGCATGGGCTACAACCGAAGCACGTACACGCTTGATGAACATTGCAGTAGAGAATATACGACAATTTATATCCGGCGAAATCGTAACGAACAAAATCATCTAAGAAGCTGTTTTGAATTTTCTTAAAATATTATTAGAGCCTAATCACAGTATAAAGCAGCATTGTTACTCTCCCATTATAATAAATCTAAGGAAGGATAACATAATTTTAGAGTGTTTCTTATGCTCAAATGGATGTAATTGTGTATTTTTGCACATATTTTTGCAAAGAGACTAATTGAGACAAACTCGAATATATATCATAATCGCTCTTGTAATAACATTGCTTTATTCATGCAGCCCGCGACAATGGCAAATTTCCGAAGGGAAAGCCCGTGAAATCACGGATAATTTGGAAACCAAACTTGACACGGCTGTTAAGGATTTAGAAAGTGATGTTATAAGCATCATTGCCGATAGCACAAAAGCAGTAAACTTAGCTGATTCTTTAAGAGATTCGGCAAGATTTATTATATCTGACTCTCTACATGCAATCTTAGCCGATTCCACTATTCGACACCTAAACGACACATTAACTGTTGTCGGCAAAGATTCGATGAAACTTAGCGCCGACTCTCTACAGGAGACAACCGATTCCACTTCACGGTTTATCAAAAGAAAAGTAGATCTCGACAATATTGTAGATTTCAAAGCTAAGGATTCGCTTGTAATGGAAGGCCGAAACTCCGCTTTCATGTATGGGGCAAGCAACATTAATTATGGGGACATAAGTCTATCAGCCAACAAAATACGCATGGATATGAAAACCAGCATTGTCCATGCTGAAGGCATGCCCGATAGCATAGGCGACATAGCAGGAACTCCCGTTTTCAAGGATCGTAGCGGTGAATATGCCTCAAATACAATGAAGTATAATTTCAAAAGTAAAAAAGGCTTTATCACCGATGTTGTCACTCAGCAAGGTGAGGGTTACCTCACAGGAGGACAAACGAAAAAAATGGAGAACGATGAATATTACATCAAGAACGGACGTTATACCACATGCGATGACCATGAACATCCGCACTTCTACTTCAAAATCACACAAGGAAAAGTAAAGCCTAAAAAGAATATCGTTACAGGTCCTGTGTATATGGTTCTGGCTGATGTGCCGTTGCCTATCGCCGTTCCATTCGGCTATTTCCCTTTCACAAGCGACTATTCTTCGGGTATCATAATGCCCACTTTCGGCGACGACTATCAACGCGGTTTCTATTTGCGTGACGGCGGCTACTACTTTGCCATCAATAACAATATAGACCTTGCTGTGACCGGTGAAATATACACACGCGGCTCATGGGGCGTGAATGCGCAGTCCACTTACAACAAAAGATATAAATTCAACGGTAATTTCAACTTGAGCTACATAACGACAGTTACCGGCGACAAAGGTGAGGCAGACTATGCCAAACAGAAAAACTTCCGTATAGCATGGACACACTCACAGGATGCTAAGGCAAACCCGAACATGACTTTCTCGGCAAGCGTGAATTTCACAACCAGCGGATATACTCGTAACGACTTGACAAGTTACTACAGCAATGCGTTTACTGAGAACACCAAGAGTAGTACGATAAACATGACATATCGGTTTCCAAACTCCAAATGGAGCCTTTCTACCACTGCCAACATATCGCAACGTACCGCCGACTCTACATTGACGGTTTCATTCCCAAACGTTACAGTCACATTGTCGCAGATTTCTCCATTCAAGCGTAAACGTGCCGTAGGAGATGAAAAGTGGTATGAAAAAATCAAGTTATCATACTCCGGTATTTTACAGAACCAGTTGACGGCAAATCAAGACCAGTTCTTCAAGAAGAGCCTTATAAAGGATTGGAAAAACGGTATGCGCCATACAGTTCCTGTTTCGGCTACTTTCAACGTATTCAAATACCTGAACATAACGCCGAACATCACTATGAACGACCGCATGTACACCAGCAAGATACGGAGACAATGGAATCCGGCAGCATCGGCTGAAGTGCAAGATACCACCTACAATTTTTATAACGTATTTGACTTCTCCGGAGGTATATCGTTAGACACTAAAATTTACGGATTCTTTAAACCGATGAAATTCCTCGGCGACAAGGTGCAAATGATTCGCCACGTACTCACACCCACAGTATCATTCTCCGCATCACCCGACTTCAGCAATCCGGGATGGGGATACTATGGCAGTTACGCATATACCGACAAGAACGGACAAGTAAGGACAAAGAAATACTCTTATTTCCAGCACGGAATATTCGGTACTCCGGGACAAGGCAAAAGCGGAACAGTGAGCTACTCACTCGCCAATAACCTTGAAATGAAGGTTAAAAGCGATGAGGATAGTACCGGCGTGAAAAAGGTATCCCTTATAGAAAACCTTACCGTGAGCCAATCCTACAACTTCGCAGCCGACTCTTTAAGGTGGAGTAATATCAACACCTCTATGTTGTTGCGCCTTACCAAGGGATTCAACTTGAGCCTTAGCGCAACATGGGATGTCTACACCTACCAACTGAACTCATCGGGAAATCCTGTGAGAGTTGACCGTACACGTCTTCAAGCCGGAAAAGGACTTGCCAAGTTGTCAAGTACCGGTACATCATTCTCTTATACTTTCAACAACGACACTTTCAAGAAGAAAAAGAAAAATACATCAAGCGATAAAAGCAAAGACAATCAGGAAACCGACAGCGGAGACAGTCCGGGCAGCAGCCATGAAAGAAATGAGAAAAGTAAAAACGGCGACACCCAATTCGACTCCGACGGTTATGCACATTGGGCTTTCCCGTGGAGTCTGTCGCTCAACTATTCCGTAAACTATTCATACGGAACATTCAACAAGAAAAAAATGGAATATAACGGAAAATGGACACAGAACCTAAGCTTTTCCGGAAACATAAGACCGACAAAGAATTGGGGATTTAATTTCTCTGCCAGCTATAACTTCGATACAAAGAAAATAGCTTATATGAACTGCTCCATTTCTCGAGACCTGCACTGTTTTGCCATGAGTGCAAGTTTTGTTCCTGTAGGACCTTATAAATCCTACAACTTCCACATCGCAGTGAAATCGTCTATGCTCAGCGACTTGAAATATGACAAGCGCAGCAGCTACAACGGCGTTACATGGTATTAACGCCTGCCCTTTCGCTCCTGTAGCTTACCATCGCTGTCAAAGCGGTACTTCCTATCAGATGCAATTTTATCCACTTCCACAAGATAGCCTCCATTGCGTTGTACCCTTATTTCATCCACATCATCAAGCAGTTTCTTTTCTTCAAGAAATTTTACGGCTTTAACGGGAAGTATGTCCTTAACAATAGCCTCATCTATATCCTTCATATCAGGCGAATCTATTTCTATCACCTTACCATCACGCCCGAATTTAATATCATAGCCATTGCGCAATTCCACTACATACACTCCCGGGGCATCCTTATATTCAATCTCCTCAGTAGCAGGCGTTGCACCAAAATGCTTTTCAATAAAAGTTCTTGCGCCAAGCGGCAATTCTGAATAGCCAATATTAACATCATCATCGGCATGCGCAGCATTCACCGACAATACCGTAGCAACAACTACAGCCAGCAATCTGATTTTACCTTTCATAATAATTCCTTTCTTTAATATATTATTCATAATCTTCGTATATTAACATATACAGGAAGAATAAAGTTCAATTTAATAATACAAAACTCCCCGATGCTGCAAATATAAGACATCGGGGAGAAAAAAATAAAAATTATGAAACGATTTTATCTATCAGCCAATAGTTTACACCTATAAGAAGTTTTCAAACAACATTTTTCAATAAAATTCAATACTGTTTCTTATTCCTTATTGGCGCGTTTACGCTCTATTTCATCAAGTATAATCTTACGCATACGTATATGATTCGGAGTTACTTCCACATACTCATCACCCTTAATATATTCAAGTGCTTCTTCAAGACTGAAGACTACCGGCGGAACAATTCTCGCTTTATCGTCGGCACCGGAAGCACGCATATTGGTGAGTTTCTTCGATTTTGTCACATTCACCACTATATCATTATCCTTGGCGTTCTCACCCACAACCTGACCGGCATACACCTCCTCTTGCGGGAATATGAAAAATCTGCCTCGATCCTGAAGTTTATCTATAGCGTAAGCATAAGCTGTACCGGCTTCCATTGCGATAAGCGAGCCGTTGGTACGACGTACAATCTCGCCCTTCCACGGCTGATATTCAAGGAAACGATGCGACATGATAGCCTCGCCGGCAGAACCGGTCAGCACATTGGTGCGCAATCCTATAATTCCTCGTGACGGAATATTGAATTCCAAGTGAATACGATCATTCTGCGTCTCCATACTTACCATTTCGCCACGTCGGCGGGTAACCATATCTATAATCTTGCTCGAATATTCCTCCGGTACATTTATCGACAACGCCTCAACCGGTTCACACTTCACTCCGTCAATCTCCTTAATGATAACTTGAGGCTGCCCCACCTGTAATTCATAACCTTCGCGGCGCATGGTCTCGATGAGCACCGGCGAGTGAAGGACACCTCTTCCGTAAGCGGTCCATGCGTCATCTCGTTCGGCACGCTCCACACGCAAAGCCAAATTCTTGTCAAGTTCTTTGGCAAGACGATCGGCAATATGTCGAGATGTTACAAACTTACCATCTTTCCCAAAGAAAGGAGAATCATTGATTGTAAACGTCATCGACATAGTCGGTTCATCGATTGCTATGCGAGGAAGCGGCTCAGGATTTTTAAAATCGGCAATCGTATCGCCTATCTCAAACCCTTCAATACCCACAAGCGCACAAATATCGCCCGATTTAACACAATCCACTTTCTTACGTCCCATACCCTCAAAGGTGTGTAGTTCCTTGATGCGCTGGCGCACTATTGAACCATCCTTTTTACAAAGGGCAACTTCCATATTTTCCTTTATCTCCCCGCGATGTACACGACCTATGGCAATACGCCCCACGTATGAAGAATAATCAAGAGACGTAATGAGCATCTGCGCATCACCTTCTATAACCTCAGGACCCGGGATATGCTCAATAATTGCGTCAAGCAAGGGAGTTATGTTATCGGTAGGCTGTTTCCAGTCTTCGCTCATCCAGTTTTGCTTAGCCGAACCGTAGATTGTAGGAAAATCAAGTTGTTCCTCGGTTGCGTTCAAGTTAAACATCAAGTCAAACACCATTTCCTGCACCTCATCGGGACGACAATTGGGCTTATCCACTTTGTTTACCACAACAATAGGTTTCAAACCTATCTGCAAGGCTTTTTCCAGTACAAAACGAGTTTGCGGCATCGGACCTTCAAATGCATCCACAAGCAACAAGCAACCGTCAGCCATATTCAGCACGCGCTCCACTTCACCACCAAAGTCACTGTGTCCCGGAGTATCTATAATATTTATCTTATAGCCATTATAATCTATAGAAACATTCTTTGAAAGAATCGTGATTCCGCGCTCACGCTCCAAATCGTTATTATCAAGGACTAATTCTCCGGAATTCTGATTTTCGCGGAATAAATTTCCGGCAAGCAACATCTTATCGACCAACGTAGTTTTTCCGTGGTCGACGTGTGCGATTATCGCAATATTTCTAATCTTTTGCATATTATACCTATTTCGGATACAAAGTTAGCGTATTTCATCAAAAAAGCCTACATAAAGCAACGTTTTTTTGCGCCCCATGATGCGTATTTCAAAAAATATACCTATCTTTGCACGTTCAATTTTATTAACTATATAATATTTATTAAGTAATGTACTTAGATTCTGAGAAAAAGAAAGAAATCTTTGGAACTTACGGAGCAAGCAATACTGATACCGGCTCAGCTGAGGCGCAGATAGCATTATTCTCAATCCGTATTTCCCACTTGACTGAACACTTGAAGTCAAATCACAAAGATTATAACACAGCTCGTGCTCTTAAAAAACTTGTAGGTAAGCGTCGTCGTCTTTTGGATTACTTGATCCATACCGACATCAACCGTTACCGTGCAATCATCGCTAAGAAAGAGCTTGGTATCCGTAAATAAAATTGCAGATACTGCGTTATCGGAAAAATCAAGGAGGCGTGTCTTCAACAAAGACATGTCTCCTTTCCTTTTCCACCTATCCCACCAATCGGGAACGGTCAAGGCAAACCAAATCACAATATTGTTTTAGCTAAAAAATGAGTGGAGTGCTCCGAATATTAAATCGACTCACTCCACAACTTTTCTCAAACAGTCTTAGTAAAACTTATCGTTTTCTATCAGACCGTATTTTATTATTCTTGTGAGATAGCAACACCGTTCACGGTCCACACACAAGCTTCTGCTTCAGCGTCCCAATGCAAGAATCCTCCATTAGTAACAGCCATATTGGTTTTATCAAGCATAGTTCCGTCGGACATCTTACAATTGTTCATAACCATTGCATCTCCCTTAGCACTTGAGCTAACATACAAACCATAGTTGTTTACATTGTTAGCGTCTGCTTTAGTCGGGAAAGTACAGTCAACAAAAGAATGTGATGTGTACAGATTTGCGCAAGCATAACCGTTAGCCTCACCGAACACACAGTTTTCAAAAGAAACACTGTCAAGAGATGCGCCGTTTGTAATAAAGCCCGAAAGTTTGGAATTCTTTACCACGATTTTTCCGCTTTCGCCCGCAGCATCTATATGCATTACATACAAGCCGTTTGCAATAGTACAACCATCAATCAAAAGAGTTCCACCTCCGAGACCGCTCCAACCATCGAAAATCGGCTTAAAGAAATCATCCTGAGAGAAGTCGCAATTCTTCACTGTAATTACGTTATCAGCACCTTCACCTTTAACTACAAGTCCGTTACCATTACCTGCCGCTCCGGAGAACACACAACCCTCTATTGTAGGGTTCTTGCCCGAAACAGAAAGAGCTGTTTTGCTCTTCTTGTCGTTAACAATAGCTATATCCTTGATTGTCACATTATCAGATGTGATTGAATTTCCGGCAACCATAAATACAACGCCTTCACCACCTATTATGCTAACACCGTCAGCTATATCTGTAGGCATTTTATATGTACCTGCAGGTATCTCAATAGTAGCATTTTCAGTAGCTGTAAGACTTGCACTGCTACCTTCTACTTTCTTAAATCCTCCTGTTACGGTTACTAAATCGGCATATTGAGACCAATCACTGTCAACCCATACTGCATTAAAGCCGTCAGCAGCAACACCTGCTATATCAACATTAGTAAGTGCTATATCAGCTCCGGCAGCTGAAGATACAAGTATAGCAGCTTTCTTAGCAGTGGTGAATTTGGTGTTTTCAACGTTCAAAACCACCTTTGCAAGAGTTTCTTTCACATTTTCATCGCCAATCTTTATACCGCGACCTGAATTTGTTGCTGTAAATTCTGAGTTTTTCACGGTTACAGTTTGTCCTTCAGCTGTAATCCACAAGCTATATGCTTCTCTACCTTCATTTACCTTAACATTATTAAGAACAGCTTTATTCTGAACGATGATACCTCTTTCAGAAGTAACTCCATTCATCTCAACTTCGTTGTAGAATGCAATACCCATACGTCCCCAATAACCACTATTGTAACCGCTGTTAGTCAATTCTACATCATTCAAGAACCACTTGGCATCTTCATTTACACAACGGATATAATCCCAATCACTGTTATTCTGCTTGAAATTAATCTTGTGACCGTTACCGTTGATAGTGATAGTCTTGGTCTTTTCTCCACCAAAGTAATATTGAGACTGCCAAGCTCCGATATTTACAGTATATTCACTCTTTTCAGATGCGGATCTGCCCTTAACACCCAAATTAACAACGATATGCTCTTCATTCTGACGCAATGCAGCCTCAAGACCCTCATCGCTGTTAACTTCATTCATAACAATGATGTTATCAGGTTCGTTGTAGATAGGATTGATTACTACGTTGAACACTGCACCTGAAG
>X67_European_Roe__coassemble_157_pt1 | contig 16945 bp, 16 predicted proteins | sample X67_European_Roe__metabat2_low_PE_011 | metagenome-assembled genome bin X67_European_Roe
GCTGTGCAGGTGCTGCAGGTACTTCGATTACCACATCCTTGTTCAAACCGGTAGGCACGGTCAAGGTCAAATCGGTTGTTACCTTGTCGCTTGCTTTTCCCGGGAACAATACGTATGCGGTTGCAAGATATTCATAACTTACCTCTGAACCTTTCACTGTCAATTCTTGCTGAATGGTATCAGGTATTGCATATTCTGTAAATTCAACGGTCTTTGATTCTTCGCCTTCATTTACACAACCCTTTTCTTCCAATGCATTGTAATAGTCGGCAAGGTTTGTTACCTTTATTTTTGATACGGTCAGGTCTGCTCCGGCTTTTTCCGCATTTTGCATATCGGTCAACAATGTTCCGAAGTTGATTTGCGCAAAAGGACGGTACAGATATACGGTTTCCTTAATCGGCCCGTTTACGGTCAATCTCTTAACTGCGGTGAAAGCATCCTTTTCTTCATTGTTTGCTGTGGTTCCCGGTATTGAGATGCTACACAAATTACTTGCATCGTATGCACCCGGAGCCTGCGCCCAGAATACGATGTCGTAAGTTTGACCCTTTACAAGTGCCAACGAAACTGTTGCCTGCTTTCCTTTGATTTCTGTTTTAGCATCAATTGCTGTCAATTCTTTTTCACCGTTTACGTTGGTGTAAACCTCATAGTACAATTCGCTTACGGTTGTACCGTCACTAATTGTTGCACGACTTGCATCGCTGCCGTCAGCCAATTCCACTGTGAATTGAACTGTCTGATCGCCTTCCACGTCCTGTACGATGCTCTCGTCTGAACATGATGTAGAGCATAGCATTCCCACTACACCCAACATGGTTAATAAAATTTTCTTCATTCTAAGTTGTTTTTTTAGTTAATTAATTAAAACATTTATTGTTATCTAAGTTTCTCTCTCTTAATGTCATTAAAGCCTTCTGTCTCCTATTAACCCTATTAATAGCCTTTAAAACAGCCTATTCTCCAAAATATTACGCAAATTTATAAAGAAATGCTAATTTTACCCCCCCGAATTGCTAAAATATACTAATAAACATAAATGTTTGCAAACAATAAAGCAGCGCATAGTAAATGCACCGCTTTATCAAGCAAATAATTATTTTAGAATAACCAAAACTATTTTCTTAATACATATTTCAAAAGCAGGTAGCCGCCAATTATTTGTAAAATAATGCCCGGAATACTTACCTTAATTTGATTAATTGCAAAGTCCGGAGTTTCCAAAACGGCTATAATTAATGTGCTTACTATTTGATATGAAACAACTGTCAGTAAAATTCCCCAAAAAGTGATTCTATTTGTTTTCTTTGCAATTTCTGAGGCTATGATTGCCAATAGGACAGATTCCATAACCATAATAGGCAGAACTGAAACAGTGGGCATACCGAATAAGGTATAATTCATAACAGGCGACAGAATTGCAGTAAGCAATCCGGCAATTAAGCCATATTTATATGCCGCAATCAGAGTAAAAAAGTATATAGGTAGCAGCATTGCACCACCATTAGGCAATAAATGACAAAGTTGTGGTAATACTAAATTACCTATGACAAACAGAATTACAATACCGTAGGTTTTTACCTTGTCATACCCAAGAGAATAAAGTTTAGTTGATTCAGTCATACCTTTATAATTTAAGAAGTTATAATATAATTAAAATTTCACATCGATACCGGTAAATACGGTTGTCTTAGGCATTGGGTAGCCTTTGTTGATTTCGTATTTTTGTGATAAAAGGTTTTCGGCTTTTACGAATACTTTTACCGCTTTATTAACGTTATAATCGGCACTTAAGTTCAGCATGATGTAATTTTCTTTATGTGCTGACGCTATATCAGTATATAATCCTTTTACCAGCATTACGTCTGCTGTGGAACTCCAGTGTTTTCTTTTATATATTCCTTGCAGATTCCATTTGTGTTGCGGCGCTGCAACAACCGGATATTTCATGTGTAAAAAACTATAATTTGATGAGATTTGTAAATTATGGCTGATGTGATAATTGAGAGTAGCTTCCAATCCCCAATTTTTTACTTTACCGGTATTCTTATTAATAGGTCTGCCATTTACCATAACAGTTTGTATTAAATTATCTCCATCGATTAAGAACAGATTCAAGTTATAATTTATCTTGTTGTTAATTAACCGTTGGCTGTAAGATATATCATAATTTACAATGCTTTCGGGTTTCAGATCGGGATTCTGTGGAGGAAACATGTACATTTCCCTTATTGTGGGAAAACGAAATCCTTTTGCAACTGAAACTTTAAGTTCGGTATCTTTAGGTAACGCGATTGAAATACCTCCTTGAGGAATCCATTCTCCTCCGCATTGAGAATGATAATCATATCTGATGCCCCCATTAATATTCAATCGGTTCGTGAGTTGTTGGTTTATATTAATATATCCGGCTATCTCATATTGTGTGGTATCTCTGATTACGGTATTCTTTCCGTCAGAGATATAATGATTCCATGCCTTTCCTCCAAAATGTGTAATATCAAAACCGAGTGTCATATTGTTGTTTTCAAATAATGATATTCGTTGAAAGGCATTTATTCCTGCCAAGAAATCTTTGGAATTAAATCTATAGTCTAAAGGCTGTCCATTATTGGGATATCCGTCATTTATTTTATGTCGACCCCAATTATAGAAAAATTTAACCGCACCTGTAGAATACTTGTGTTGATTCTCTATTGCAATTCCTGCTATTCCTCTGGTTATATGTGAGTCATTATCATTGATATGTAGTGATGTCGTACCGGGATTAGATGCATTGAAATGAGTTATGTTAAGTTCTCCGTATGTGTGCCAATTTTCTGCAATTTTATAACTCAACTTTGTATATCCGCCAAATTGCTCAAAATTCATATCTTGCCGATGTCCATCGCTACGATTATATGACCCGGTTAACACTGATGAAAACCTGTTATGCCTAATCATATTCAAGATTTCTGTAGTAAGAGTATTATAGGAACCGTAACCAATTCGCAATTTTGAGTAAACTCCATCTTGTAAATCTTTTTTTGTTAAAATATTGATAACGCCTCCCATAGCGTTTGAACCATACACAACCGAAGCCGGACCTCGAACGACTTCTACCCTATCGGCAAGCAACGACTGATAGGCATCGGCTATAGGATGCCCCATTAATCCCATATATTGAGGATTTCCATCTATCAGGACAAGCATACCTGTGGATGGCTCTCCTCCAATTCCCCTCATTTTAATGCCACCGGATGCTCCTGTCGATACCCCATAACCCATTACTCCCCTACCGGTAATAAATAATCCCGGGACATGTTCGTTTAATATCGGCAGTAATGACGATTCATAAGAATTCACAATAGTATTATTGTTAATAACGCTTATAGTCATCGGTATACGGCTTAATGGTGTGGCTACACGTGTACCGGTAACGATAATGTTATCTAAGTGTTTGCCGCTTATTGTATCACTTTCAGTAAACTTATTTTCTGTAGCCGACAGATCCGATAACGACAGAAATAATGCTAATGCTAATGTCAAATTAGTTCTCATAAATAACCCCTTTAATTTATTTTCGTTAATACATATTTAATAACAAAAACAAGCTAAAGGGGTTTAAGAAGTTTTTTGAATTTTCTTAAAAATAATTTAAATCGTTCTATGTACCTCTATTCCTTCAACATAAATAGCACTAAACGGACGTGCCGGGCATACATACTCACATGCTCCGCAACCTATGCACCGTTCACTGTTAACTACAGGAAATTTCTGTGCTTCAGGATTTTCAGGTTCCATAGAAATCATTTTTATTGCACCATTCGGGCAATGCCTTTCACAATTACCGCATTCGACCCCATCTTGCAATATTATACAATTTTCTTTTATCCATTTGGCAGTACCTATTTTACGCATCATCTTTTCTTCTTTAGGTAATGGACGAATGGCATCGGTAGGACACACATCGGCACATAGAGTACACTCCGGACGGCAGAAACCATTTTCATAACTCATTTCAGGCTGCATAAAGCGTTCTAATGAATGAGACGGTTTTAACACCCCATTAGGACATGCGCTTACGCAAAGTTGACATGCCGTACAATGGTTAGTGAAATTATTTAAGGATATAGCTCCGCCGGGAATAATCGGAACATTACGGTTAGGAATCTTTTTATCTTCTATTACTGCAAGACCTCCGTCCACTTTCTTTTCTTCTGCATGGATTGCAGCTGTAGCAACAGCCACTCCGGTCACAGCTAAAAATTGTCGGCGACTGTTATCTGCCGAGGTCTTAGCGGCTGTCTTATGACAAAATTTTATAGCACCATGAGTACAATTATCTATACAATCCATACATGATACGCATCGACTATAATCTATTTTGTGATTAACGGCATCAATGCAAGAGGCTTTACAAGCCCGAGAACATATTTTACATCCGATACACTTTGATGTGTCTATGTGTGGTTTAAAATATGAATATCTTGATAAAAATCCCAATACAGTCCCCACCGGACATACGGTATTACAATATGAGCGACCGTTACGCCAAGCAAATATAAATATCGCAATAAGTGTTATAGCTGCAACAGCAAGAGTAAGCCAACTTTTTACTTGCACTTCTACTGAATAGAACGCATAGCTGTCGATTCGTTCTGCAAAATATGCAAATATATTGTTGATAGTGTTGTACACGGGAGCCATAAGATTTGCCACAATGCGCCCGTAAGAACTATATGGAGCTAATAAAGCACCTATAGCTCCACCTCCCAATGTCATGGTTATGATAAATAATGCAAGGAAAAATAACCTTAACCATTTTTTCTCATTTGAATAAGTAAAGCGGTATTTCTTACCCTTTCTCTTGCCTGATAACCATGAAATTACATCTTGCATAACTCCCATTGGGCATATAACGGAACAATAGAGCCTTCCAAAAACTAACGTAATGGCAACAAGACCCGCTACGATTATTAGATTCAATGCTAAAATTGCAGGTATGAGTTGTATTGATGCCATCCACGAAAAATAACGATGAATTGTCCCAGTAAAGTCAAGGAACAGCAATGTTATAATTATAAAAAACAATACAGCCAGAACGATTCTTACTTTTTTCAACATATACTTCGCTAATTAAACGTTTTTACTCCGTTTCAAATTCTCAACATAGTTATCTATAAGTCGCGTTTTTTCTGCGATTGGTATTTGTTGAGGGCAATGCTCTTCACATTTATGGCAACCTACGCAGTGATCGGCTTGACGTAATTTGGGCACGCTGCGGTCATACCCGATCAAGAATATTCGTCTTGCTTTCGCAAAATTCTCATCTTTAATATCTGCTGTAAAATTTCCCTCATTGATGCATTTATTATAGTGTGCAAATATTCCCGGAATATTCAATCCATAAGGGCATGGCATACAGTACTGGCATGCGGTACATCCTATCAATGGAAAATTTAAAATCTGTTCTCCGGCGCGTTCCATCATTTCTGTTTCCTCTTGGGTAAGAGGAACTAAAGGAGAATAGGTACGTATATTTTCTTGTAAATGTTCCATGTAAGTCATTCCGCTAAGAACGGTAAGAATACCTTTAGGTGTTCCTGCATAACGAAAAGCCCATGATGCCGCTGACAAATCGGGATTTGCGCGTTTTAACATTGATAAAACGCTATGATTAAGATTAGCCAAAGCTCCTCCGCGAAGAGGTTCCATAATTACTATCGGAATATTTCGTTTCTCCAATTCGTTATAGAGATATTCGGCATTGGCATCCCGTTCGGCATGTTGCCAATCTATATAGTTCATTTGAATTTGAACAAAATCCCATTTATATTCATCGTGATGTTCAAGCAGATAATCAAAACACTTGACATCGCCATGATAGGAAAATCCCAAATTCTTTATTTTCCCTTTTTCTCGTTCTTTTAACAGAAAGTCTAAAATACCGTTATCCAAATATCTGGCATGTAAATTCTCCATTCCGCCCATACCGATTCCATGCAGTAACATATAATCGATATAATCTACTTGGAGTTCCTTGAAGGATTTGTTGTATATTTTCACGCTTTCTTCATAGCTCCACGTACTTTTTGCAAAATTGGAAAGTTTTGTGGCTATATAGTACTTGCTACGGTCATGACGACTTAAAGCTATACCCATCGCCCGTTCCGATAAACCTTTACAATAAGCCGGTGATGTGTCGAAATAGTTAACTCCATGCTCTAACGCATATTCCACATGTTTGTTAACCATTTCTTGGTCTATTTCAGCATTGCTTTCTCTTGCACTGTCATTTTTGATGGTTGGAAGACGCATGCAACCATATCCCAAAATTGAGATTTTTTCCCCTTTATTATTAAGACGGTATGTCATCTTATCTTTGGGGATAGCTTTTTCGGCTTGATACTCATTTTTAGCAGAATCGCATCCCGCAGCACTCACAGCGGTTATTGCACCTCCGGCAAGCGCAGATTTAAGAAATCCGCGACGACTAACCAGTTTCTTAGTCTTAAACATAACGTTCAGATGAAGTATTTCAATCGGTAATAAAAAAGTCTTAGTTTTACAAAATTAGTAAAATAATTCAAACTGTTCATTAATATAATCTAAAACAAACATTTATCGATAGCTTATAAATTTCAATACAAAAAAATGCTAAAAAAATGATACCATTAAAGTAATTATAGCTATCTTTGCGTTATAAATACAACTCTACGGGGCTGACCGGCTTTGACAGCGTGTAGAGGCGGTAAGTAAGCATGCAGAGCGATGATGGCTATGCTCTATAATCTCAGACATCAGAAATTTAACTGGCGAAAATAACTACGCTCTTGCTGCCTAATTGAAGTATAGTAGATTAGCTTAATCTCTGCAAAAGTTGCGGAGACAAGACATCACCCGATTGCCTGTTCCCGAGACGTTTCGATAAGGTGGTGCTAAAAAATCGGGGATAAAGAAATTCAAGCCTTGGGGATTTCTTGAATTTTAAAGGATAAGTTTCAGATTGGTTGTCTTTTGCCTGTCTGTTTCCGAAAAACAAGTTAAGACTAAGCATGTAGAAAGCTTATTGGTTTCGCGTTTGGACGAGGGTTCAAACCCCTCCAGCTCCACTATAGCTTAATGTGATTGAAACAGGAGTTAACTAAATTGTTTTCTCCTGTTTTTAATATTGTTTTCAATATGAATCTTGAGTTTTACATTGCAAAAAGGATAAGGACATCAGAACAAAAAGGTGGCAATGGAAAAGCTATACCCAGCCTTAATATAGCCGTTATAGGTATGACTACGGCTATTGTAATCATGATTTTGTCGATTACGGTTGTATGCGGTTTTAAAAGTGAAATATCAAGTAAAATATACAACCTTGATTCACACATAAAAATCAGAAGTTTATCATCTTATTCAGGAGGTACGGAATTTCAGCCCATAGCCGATACCGATGTTATTGGTAAGCTTGCTGATACCTATAGTGAGGAAATTGAAACAATAGGACTGATTGCAGAGAAATCAGTGGTCTTAAAAACTCAAGAGGATTTTAAGGGAATTGTATATCGAGGTGTTGATAAAAATTATGATTGGAGTTATTGGAAGTCTATAATTATAGATGGGAGAACGCCACAAGTCAATGACTCATCAAATGTGGCAGAGATAATAATATCCAAGTTTACGGCTAATCAATTAAAATTATCTGTCGGTGACAAAATATATACGTATTTTATAGACGACAAAGTGAGAATAAGAAATTCCAAGATTGTTGGTATTTATAATTCGGATTTGGAAGATTTTGACAAGACCTACATTCTCGGAAATATCAGACAAATTCAAAGTGTTAACGGATGGGATGATAATACGGGAACATATATTGGAATAGATTGCCGGAATTCCGATAATATTGATGAACTCGCAAATAATATTTATAATAGTTTGAACAATAATGACACAAGCAACGATGTGTGGCAGATAAATACAACTACAAAATCCAACTTATCCTATTTTACCTGGCTTGGGCTTCTTGATATGAATGTACTTATTATACTAATTATAATGCTTGCTGTTACGTCTTTCACTATTATTTCTGCAATGCTTATGATTGTTCTTGAAAGAGTAAGGATGATCGGAATATTGAAAACGCTTGGATCTGAAAATCGTTTCATAAGGAAAATATTTATTTTTCTTACGTTTAAATTAATTTTTAAATCCCTAATTATAGGAAATCTCATAGGTTTTATTACGACTTTACTACAGCATACATTCCATATTATAAAATTGGATGCAGAGGCTTATTATGTCTCTTATGTACCTGTCGAGATTAATTGGATATATATTTTATTACTGAATATAGGTATAATATCGGTAGCATATATTTCATTGATAGCCCCTTCGCATATTATATCAAAGATTGAGCCGAATAAGACTGTTCGATTTGAATAATCTTTTCATAATGTATCTGCCTAACATAAAAGGAAAGCAAACAGAATGCTTACTTTCCTTTTATGTCGTTTCCCCAAAAAAATTGATTCTCAATGTCTAAGAAGTCGTTTTAATTTTATTTCGAGATTATTTTAAGGAATATTTTAGAATGGATTTTTTCGTCAAATTGCGCAGGTAATAGCCGGCTATTTCCAAGCTGTTTGATGAAAAAAGACACTCAACAGAGCCTTAAAGAAGCCAAAACATGAACCAAATAAAATGATAATACATTTTTAAGAAAATTCAAAACAGCTTCTTGGAATCTAAACATGTTTTGAGTAAAACTGTAATAATTTTTTAAACAGATTCTTAATTCAGAATAAAAACCCCTAATTCCGGTTGTGCCATTTTTTTCATTACACAAACACGGGCAAATTGCTTTATAAAATTAATAGTGGATTCTTTGGGCTTAACATTTCCCGAATTGTTGACTGTTTTAGATTGTGTTAGAGTAAAATTTTTGTGCATAGGCAATTATTTATTTGTTACATAATAGTAACGGAATATTCCCCTATATATTACAAATAGCACAAAAAAATATTCATAAATTCAACAATGATTACATCGTTAAGATAATATTGTTTTCTTCAGCAATTCTTCTCATGTTCAATATGGCATAACGCATACGTCCTAATGCCGTGTTTATACTTACATTTGTAGTCTCGGCAATTTCCTTAAAGCTCATGTTCTTGTAATAACGCATTTTAAGTACTTCGCGTTGACTTTCAGGTAGAGCGTTTACCAAATGCTTAATATCCTTATGAATTTGCTCCGTAATCATAGAATCTTCTATTGTAGATTCACTCAATTCTTTTCTGTTGAGAATATCAACATCCTCAGAATCACATGACTGCGTATTTTCTGAACGTTCTTGGCGGAAATAATCAATTATAAGATTATGTGCTATACGGAATATCCACGGCAAAAATTTTCCGTTTTCGGTGTATCTGCCTTGGTTTATAGTTGTGATTGCCTTGACGAATGTTTCTTGGAATATGTCATCGGTCAGATCTTCACACTTGACCGTATGATATATATACGAATATACACGTTCCTTGTATCGTTCGACCAATACATCAAACGCTTGATTCATTCCATTTGCATATAACACTACCAACTTTTCATCGGAAAGAGTTATTAATTCTTCCATGCTTTATTTATATTAAGTTTCTGAGTAATGTTATATCCTATAGGCACAAGTTTTTTATATGATTAGTAATTTATTTGGCAAATATATGTAAAATAATTTATATGTAGCAAATATTTGTATTAAAATATTATGCAAATAAATATAAAAAATAAAGAACAAGAATAATCGGTATCATTATCTTTGTAATCAAACCACATTGGCAATTCATTTATAAAGCCTATCTTTACATAACATTCTTCATCCTTGATTTCAATTTCTCCTTTTGTTTATCGACTGCTATGTCTAATATCGGATTATATCGTACCAATATACTTCCATACGACATATTTCCTTAAGATTTTTACAGAATATATGCGTCTGTTGTATCGTTATCTGATAATTATTGTCAAAATTTCAATAACACAATCATAGACCAATTATTGTCTGTTCTTATGGATTCTATCGATAGAGAGTTCTTTTTTGCAATATCTTCTATCATAATCACGTCTTCAGTATAAAAGCCGCTCAATAACATTTTACCGCCACACTTTAGTACTTTAGAATACTTATCGATATCATTAAGAATAACATTACGGTTAATGTTTGCCAGCACTATATCAAATGATTCCGGTAGATATTCAGCCAACAAAGAGGCATCACCGTTTAATATACTTACATTGGATGAAATGTGATTTAATTCAATGTTTTCTAATGCATTAACATAGGCTGCTTCATCTATTTCAATACCTACAGCTCTATTTGCTCCATGCAATACTGATATTATAGATAGAATACCGGTACCTGTTCCCATATCCAAAATATCCTTATCGTTTAAATCCATCGATAATAATTCAGAAACAATAAGATTGGTGGTTGAATGATGACCGGTGCCAAACGCCATTTTGGGATCAATCGTTACATCATATTGTAATTTGGGATATTCTCTATGGAAAGAACTATGAATTACACATTTATCTGCAATTACCATGGGCTTGAAGAAATTCTTTTCCCATTCTTCATTCCAGTCTCGTCCCTCTATAACTTCTTCTTTCCAAGTTATCTTGCTTGTAAACGGATATAAAGACATAGCGTAATTCACAGTATCCGGAGTAAATAGCTCTTTCTTAATGAATGCTTCTACTCCATTCTCTGTAGCAACAAAACTTTCAAATCCGCCATCACACAACAATGCGTTCAATATATCTGCTTCAGTTTCATTTACCGGTGAAAAGTTGAAATTCACTTGAACATAATCATTCATAGTTATCCTACCTCAATTTTATCTGTTTTTTGATTTCTTGAAAAAGGAAATTATAGATGTTGCTAATTTTATCCCTTTTATAAATAATATTGTTTTTTGAACAAATGTTAATTTGTCGGTCAAGCCTCCAATAAGACCTCCATTTTTGTCTTGCTTTATAGGCAGTGTCTCTATAGCTTTTCTTGTTAAATACTCTTTTTGCATTTCAAGGCGAATAAGAGAGGTTGCACGCATGAATTTCAACTCATCCAGTGTTACACCATTCCATTCACCTGTAGCGGTTTTGTTATTCCGAATGTCATTCATACCTATATTTTATTTTTGGGGCGGATTAAGAAACAACTTCGTGACAAAACGAGAAACAGGGTTTATGATAAGCGGTTTCTTAAAGCAAATCACCACCACTATCATCACTAAAGTAATCAAGCACGTTATCAAGTTTGCCATCCATGTGCATGCAATGATTGAATCGAGCCATGATACAAATGCAGCCGAGAGAAAAAACAATGCACATGCCGACAATACAATCAACACCCCAACGACTGTCATAGCTGACAACAAAATAGTCAGTTTCTCAATAGCCGTCAGTTTTAAGTAGTCAATTTGTAATGTGATGTATTTTTTACACTCACACCATAATTCTTTATAGGAATTAGCGTCCATCGGTTATTATGAATAAATAAAATAAGGGCGTAATATAAACAGAACTATATTACACCCTTAGTAAAATAATTCTCAGGCTTTACTTTCTTCTATTTCAGCTGTGATTTGGTCAACAAGTTCACTTACATCATCATCGGTAAAATCGATACCTCTTTCCTTGAGCATTCTTTTTATCCTTGCTCTCAAATCACTGCCTTTTTCCGGTGCGAACAAAATTGCAGCTGCACAACCTACCGCAGCACCGCCTAAAAATGCGTATAACAAGCTACTGTATTTCATAACCGATTATTTTTCAGTGCCTAATTCTGCTGATATTTCATCAACAAGATCATCCATTTTCTTTCCTGATAAGTTTATGCCTCGTTTTCTCAAGCATTCCCCTATCTTTTTTCTTGTTTCACTTCCTTTGTCAGGAGCAAAAAGAAGTCCTACTGCAGCTCCGGCTATAGCTCCGCCTACAACCGCTAAAACAACATGTAAAGGTCTCATAACAATTATTTTTTTTAGTTAATATATTTAATACATAAATACAACAACAGTTTTTTGAATTAAGTTCTAATTTGAAACAAATAATTCAATTCTGCCTACTTACTACAACAAATGTACGAATATTTTAATACAAATGCAACAATCATTCTTTTTTTGTGCTAATATAATCGGGAAATGTCGTATTTTTGTTCAATAATACGATTAAAATGACAGCAAAAGATATAATTGTTAAAGGAGCAAGAGTAAATAATCTTAAAAATATAGATGTCACTATACCAAGAAATAAATTAATTGTCATAACCGGATTATCGGGATCTGGTAAGTCATCGCTGGCATTTGACACTTTATATGCAGAAGGACAAAGACGATATGTAGAGAGCTTGTCATCTTATGCGCGACAGTTTCTTGGAAGAATGGCAAAACCTGATTGTGATTACATAAAGGGATTGCCACCGGCTATAGCTATAGAACAGAAGGTAAATAATCGTAACGCAAGAAGTACGGTCGGAACATCTACTGAAATTTATGACTATTTAAGATTGCTGTTTTCTCGTGTAGGGAAAACAATTTCACCCATAAGCGGGTGTCTTGTCAAAAGACATACTTCTGAGGATGTTATTAATACAATAAAGGAGTACCCTATCGGCACAAGATTCGCAATATTAGTAAACATTATATTGCCAGATAACAGAACGGTTGCACAACAACTTGATATATTGGTAAAAGGAGGATACTCCCGTCTTGAATATCACGGGGAGTTTATCCCTATAAGTGATGTAATTCAAAAGAATGATATTGACATTTCGGAATACAAACTCTTAATAGACCGAATGACTGTAACCGGAGAGAAAGACGATGAAATAAGACTTCTCGACTCTCTTGAAACTGCATTCTTTGAGGGACATGATGAATGTGTTCTGAAAGTTTGGGGTGAAAACGGTGTAATCACTCATTCTTTCTCAAAACGTTTTGAAGCCGATGGCATGAATTTCCAGCCTCCTACAGACTTAATGTTTAACTTCAACAATCCTATAGGAGCATGCTCTAAGTGTGAAGGATATGGAAAAATAATCGGTATTGATGAGAATCTTGTCATACCGAATAAGAGCCTATCTGTATATGATGATGCCGTTATGTGCTGGAGAGGTGCAAAAATGAGCGAATATAAACGAGAATTTATACATCTTGCACCTAAATACAACTTTCCTATTCATAGACCGTACTATCAATTAAGTGATGATCAAAAGGAATTGTTATGGCATGGAAATGAAGAGTTCGGGGGTATTGATGGATTCTTTAAATACATCGAAAGTAAAATTTATAATATCCAATACAGAGTTTTGCTTGCCAGATATAGAGGCAAGACTATATGTCCTGAATGCAACGGCTCAAGGTTAAAAAAAGAAGCCGGTTATGTGAAAATAAACGGAAATTCTATAACAGACCTCGTAAAATTACCTGTTAAAGATTTGGGAATATGGTTTGATGAATTGGAACTTTCGGAACATGATGAATTGGTAGCGCATCGTATTTTGGTTGAAATAAAGAATCGAATAAACTTTTTGAATGACGTAGGGCTTGGGTACTTGACTCTTGATCGCCTTTCCTCTACTCTGTCGGGAGGAGAAAGCCAAAGAATAAATCTTGCAACTTCACTCGGTAGCAGTCTTGTTGGTTCATTATACATACTCGATGAGCCAAGTATCGGTCTCCATTCAAGAGACACGGAAAGGCTGATTAAGGTGTTGAGAATGTTGCAGGAACAAGGAAATACGGTAATTGTTGTAGAACATGATGAAGACATCATCAGGTCTGCCGACTATTTGATTGACGTAGGTCCTATGGCAGGTAGAAAAGGCGGTGAAATTGTTTATCAAGGAAATATTGCCGATTTGGATAAAGCCTCATTAAGTTTTACTCTGCAATATTTAACCGGTAAAATGAGTATTCCATTACCGCAGAGACGACGGAAATGGAATAATTATATAAAGATTAAAGGTGCAACCGAAAACAACCTAAAGAATATAGATGTAAAAATACCTCTTGGGGTAATGACGGTAGTGTCAGGTGTAAGCGGTTCTGGAAAATCGACACTGATAAACACCATACTTTATCGTGCTTTATCTGTATATTATAACGAATCTAAGGTAACTCCTGGTACTCACATTGGGATAGAAGGGGATTTACATTTGCTAAGCGGGGTTGAATTTGTGGATCAGAATCCAATAGGAAAATCATCGAGAAGTAACCCGGCAACTTATTTAAAGGTATTTGATGAAATAAGAAAACTGTTTGCTGAGCAACAGCTGTCCAAACAAATGGGCTACGGTTCCGGCTATTTTTCATTCAACACACCGGGAGGAAGATGTGAGGAATGTAAAGGTGAGGGTTCTATTACTATAGAAATGCAATTTATGGCTGATATTACTCTTGAATGTGAGCATTGTCATGGTAAAAGATATAGCGGCAACGCCCTCGAAGTAGAGTATAATGGCAAGAATATTCATGACATTTTGGAAATGACTATTAACCAAGCCGTGGATTTCTTTTCTGAATGTACCGGAACTATAGAAAAGAACATAATAAAAAGGTTAAAACCATTGCAGGATGTAGGATTGGGATATGTTAAACTTGGTCAGCCATCTTCTACTTTATCCGGAGGAGAGAACCAAAGAGTTAAATTAGCTTATTTCTTGAGTGTTGAAAAAAGTTCTCCTACAATATTTATATTCGATGAACCTACTACAGGACTGCATTTTCATGACATCAATACATTGATGAACTCATTTAACCGGCTAATTGACAATGGACATACCATTGTAATAATAGAGCATAATATTGATATAATAAAGTGTGCCGATCATATTATTGATATGGGACCGGATGGTGGAGAAAATGGCGGAAATGTTATAGCCTCAGGCACTCCGGAAGATATAATAAAAGTGTCTGAAAGTTACACCGGAGTTTATCTAAAAGAAAAGCTTGGCAAATCATAGTGCCAAGCTTTTCTTTTAGATTTTAATGTGAATCTTAAAATAACAACGATTCTAAATATATGACGACAATACCGGCAATATATCCTAAGAATGCCATCAATGTGATTCGTTTTGCATACCATGTAAAAGAAATATTCTGCATACCCATTGTAACTACTCCGGCAGCAGAACCGATAATAAGAATGCTGCCTCCTACGCCGGCACAATATGTGAGTAACATCCAGAATAGACCATCTTGCTCAAAATATTGCATATAAGCAGGGTCTGAAGCTGTTGCAATTATGGAATCGGTAGCAATCGGATACATGTCTATACAAGCTGCAACTAATGGTACATTATCGACAACTGAAGAACAAATACCTATAATTGTGCTTATAATATAAGGCTCATGGATTGAAGCGTCCAACACATTTGCCAAATTTCCAAGAATTCCTGCAGTTTGCAATGCTCCTACAGCCATTAATATACCTAAAAAGAAAAGAATTGTAGGCATATCTATATTCCTTACAACTTGTGTTACTGAAGCTCCTAATTCTTCTTTTAATTGCGCTTTTCTGACTGCAATTTCTGAAATAAACCATAAAGCACCCAATGAAATTATCATACCCATCAAAGGTGGCAGTCCTGTCATTGTCTTGAAAACAGGAACAAATATTAATCCTAATATTCCGCAATAAAACATGAACCGACTCAAACGAGGTTTGTTTTTAGCTATGTATGACTCTCTGGTTGTAACAGGAACAGCGTCTGCATCTACAGGCTCATTCTTACTTTTATGCTTTAATATAGCCGATGCAATTGCCGCCGGAACGACAACTGATACCATGCTTGGCAAGAATAAACTTCCCATAAGGGCTGAGGATGTGACATTTTCATTCATCCATAACATTATAGTTGTAACATCGCCAATTGGAGACCATGCTCCACCGCTATTCGCAGCTATAATGACAATGCCGGAAAATAGCCAACGTTCTTTCTGCTCTACTATTATTTTAGATAAAAAAGCCACCATTATAATTGCTGTAGTCATATTATCCAATACTGCCGACATGAAGAATGTCATTAGTACGATAATCCACAACAACTTGATTTTATTTTCTGCTTTGATTTGCCTTGTGATAAAAGAGAATCCACCGTATTTTTCAACAAGGTCTACAATCGTCATTGCACCTATTAAATACACCAAAATCTCACAAGTATCACCCAAATGCGCAATTATATCTCCATTAATTTTATCTGCACCAAACTCGCAAGCTAAAATAGTCCATAATACTCCGCATAGCAACAAAGCGAAAGTTGCTTTATTAATGTGCAATACATGTTCTATAGCAATAATAGCATATCCTAATAAAAATAGGATAATCATTAATGTTATCATTTCAATAGTTTATAAAGGTTATTTTTTAATTTAGTTGTTATCGGAGTCTGTCATAACTGCTTAGAATTTTCTTATCTCGCTTAATGGCTGCAATAGACAGGATTAATAAAATTATTGATATCACCGGCATTATATTGCATATAAAAAACTCTGTAGAAACAAAATACTGTGATAATATTTCAATTGCTAAAATAGTCAATTGGGTAATAGACAGTAAAATACATACGCATGAGAGTAGTATTTGTACATTAAGTTGCTTGAATTTAAAAATTGTGATACAGGATAATACAGCAACCAATAAACTTAAAATAAAGGATACTGCACTTGCATCGAATAATGATAGTTTTTGCATTACTTCTGCACTTGTTTGAATCAGGACTACGTCCATGAATGAGTAAATTGCCATCAAAATCGTAACGATTAATAGATAGACAGATTGAATACGTTGAATAACCATGAATTTTTAGATTTAATTACTTATTTTTTTTTTTTTTTAAATTTACTTAATTTTATTCATTTGTTCATTATAAATTCTATTTCAATCAGTTCATCCCCCGAAAACTGAACAAACT
>X67_European_Roe__coassemble_162_pt1 | contig 16678 bp, 14 predicted proteins | sample X67_European_Roe__metabat2_low_PE_011 | metagenome-assembled genome bin X67_European_Roe
GTTAATACCTTTCTTCAAATTACAAAAAAATTTTTGAAGAAATTTTCAATAAAATCAGCAACATCTCCGCCAATCAGTTAAAAACCAACATTTTAAATATTTGTTAAAGACATTTAAATTTTATTTATCGGCAAATTTCACCTTTTTTATTCACTTCTACTCTGAACTATCAAGACGAAAAACAATACGCTGCACCCCATCTTGATAACGCATACTGGATATACGAAATATTCCTATTTGCGATGTTCTTTCCACATGTGCCCCTACACAAAGACATTCATCATAATCACCTACATGAACTATACGAACAGTTTCACTTGCATTATCCGGAAGACGCGACATATCAAAGCGGGATTTAACCTCTTCCTGAGTAGCATATTCCGTCCATACCGGCATATCAGAGTTGATAACTTCATTCACTCTGGCTTCTACAGCCTTAGCCTGTTCGGGGGTGAGAGGGGTAGCCATCTTATAATCACACTTGGATTTTTTCCTTTCGATATGTGCATTTTCGGCACGTCGACACCCAACCATCTTTACCATAGTTCCGTTTAATATATGTTCCGCCGTGTGCATAGGCGGAAACTCTTGCTTGTTATGCTCGTTCAATTCCATAAACATTTACTTAGAAACCATTTTGAATTTTCTTTAAGAAAACAACTACTTATAGAAAGTAATCCAATTTGTTGTATATGCACTGGGGGTCTCATGAATTTCAATGGCAGTTCCATCGGAATGCCGCCACCATGAGTAATTCCACCCTTCACCCATATCCATATATATAGCATCGGACACACCTGTCTGTGACAAATCTTTTACAAAATCTCTGAAATTCACAAAACCTCTCGAATCTATCACGCACAATCTGCCATTAAGTTCACACAAAGCCCGAAACTCATTTACATCTTTGGTATTCCTTGGATTTGTACGGTAGTTCTGCTTCACTTTTCCTTCGTTTATCATCATTATTTGGGCATACCCCATTCCTCCTCTCTGAGCGGCTTTATCCAAATCCCGAGAATGTTCACCATATATAAAATCCCATTCATGTCCGCCATAATAAACAAAACATCCCGTATTCACCCGACATTCATATCCTTCATACCGCTTACCGCTCGAAACATGATCACCCGCCACATTGGAATGCTTAAAGTTCTCGATAAACGAGCCTGTAAATGCCGCTGCTGCACAAAATATCACACATGTATCCTCTTTTACAGGCATCTCTCCGCACACAAGGTCTATCGTTGAAAAATTTGGGTAATATACAATAAGATTCGCCAACGTATCAACGTCCACATAGCGACCATCATTTTCACAAAGAGTTTGAGCATTCACTCCTTCCACAACATCACCATGCGCCTTACCGTCAACCTTCGAAAAACCGCCACACCCTATATTCACAAATGCTGCCGCTGCACACATTACATATACTAAAAGTTTCTTTCTCATTGTTCAATTTCTAATTTTTTGCAATATTGCAACCAAAGATAAACATTTATAATCACAATTATCAACAACATTGCAAAAAATGTGCTTGTAATAAAAACATACACTATTTTTGAAAACAAAATCAAATACCGAGAAAAACAATAAGAATAACAGCCCTTTAACAATAAGGTTTTACAACACTTAATTTATAGCACTGTAAGCCCTACTATTTTCTATTGTTTGACGACGAAGGGCAAAAGTTTTCCGCTTTTGCCCTTCCTTTATTACCCGAAATTCTATCAGAAAAACGGTTTAACATTATCACATCTTACTTTTTCTTGGTCGCCACAGCTTTGCGTCGAACAATTTTCTTCTTTGGTGCATTGTTTTCGTCTTCCACTATTTTAATACAGTCGGCAAGTGTCAAACTTTCAATGTCAGTACCTATAGGAATTTTAAAATTCTTTTTCTTATATGCTATATAGGCTCCAAAACGTCCGTTCAATACCTCCAATTCCGGCTCTTCATCAAATGCGCGAAGCACCTTTTTTGCTTCACTTTCCCGTTTGTCAACAATAAGTTGCTGAGCCTCTTCCATTGTAATTGTTTCAGGAGCCAAGCCTTTTGGAATTGAGACGAATTTACCGGCATGTTTTACATAAGGACCGAAACGACCCACCGAAACGGTTACAATCTCACCCTCAAATTCTCCCAATTCACGCGGTAAGTCAAACAACTTCAACGCCTCTTCCAAAGTAATCGTATTTATCGACTGCTCTTTATTAAGAGACGCAAAATGAGGCTTTTCGTCATCATCGGCACTGCCAAGCTGAACAACAGGACCAAAACGCCCTATTTTCACCGATACCGGTTTACCTGTTTTAGGGTCGCTGCCAAGCACACGCTCTCCCACCTTATGTTCAAGACGAAGATTAGAGACCTTCTCTACATCAGGATGAAATGTTTTATAGAAATCGCCTATGCCTTCGTTCCATTTCTCCTCACCCTCAGCAATCTTATCAAAAGTGCTTTCAACGGTAGCCGTAAAGTTATAATCCATAATTGACGGAAAATACTCCTGCAAGAAATCATTCACAATCACACCCATATCGGTAGGAATCAATTTACCTTTATCAGCTCCGGCTGTCTCGCTTTTCTTGGAACGTTTCAATATTCCACCTTTCAAACATAATACCCCGTACTCGCGTTTTTCCCCGTTTTTTTCTCCCTTTATCACATATTCCCTATTCTGTATAGTGGAAATAGTAGGTGCATAGGTTGACGGACGCCCAATACCGAGTTCTTCAAGCTTTTTCACAAGAGTTGCTTCAGTATAACGAGGAGGGTGCTGGGTAAAACGTTCGGTTGCCGTTATTGTTTCCGCCGTCATATTCATACCCGCTTTCAATGCCGGCAGCATATCTAAATCAGAATCCTTTTCAGAACTATCATCGTCAACCGATTCCATATATACTTTCAGGAATCCATCGAATTTCACCACTTCTCCTGTTGCGATAAATTTCTCATTTCGCCCAGAAACAGCTATATCCACATTGGTCTTTTCCAATACAGCATCTGCCATTTGGGAAGCTATAGTACGTTTCCATATAAGATTGTACAATTTCTTTTCCTGCGCAGTACCCGGAATATCATGTTTATTAATATATGTGGGACGTATAGCCTCATGCGCTTCCTGTGCTCCTTTAGAATTAGTGTGATACTTACGCACCTTCAAGTATTCTTCACCTATTCGTTCTTTAATCTCAGTGCTTATCGTATTTATTGCAAGCGAAGATAAATTCAGCGAGTCGGTACGCATATATGTAATATGCCCCGATTCATACAAGCGTTGAGCCACCATCATAGTTTGCGACACAGTGAATCCCAATTTGCGAGATGCCTCTTGTTGCAATGTGGATGTCGTAAACGGAGGTGCCGGAGACTTCTTTACAGGTTTCACCGAAACATCACTCACGGTAAATTCCGCCGTTTTACATGCCTCAAGCAATGATTCCGCTTCAGTCACTGTTGCAAGTCGCTTGTTCAACTCGGCGTTTATCTCTGCGCCTGAATCAGCAAGCGACATCTGCGCAACCACTCTGAAATATGGTTCACTTTTGAAAGCATCTATTTCTTTCTCTCTGTCAACGATAAGCCTTACAGCCACACTTTGTACACGCCCTGCCGAAAGTGCCGGCTTTATTTTTTTCCAAAGTATAGGGGACAATTCAAATCCTACAATTCTATCCAGAACACGACGAGCCTGCTGCGCATCCACAAGATTTATATCTATGTCACGAGGTGTCTCTATCGCCCTTAAAATAGCATCTTTTGTTATTTCATGAAAAACAATGCGTTTAGTCGTCTCCGGACGTAAACCCAACACTTCATACAGATGCCATGCTATAGCTTCTCCTTCACGGTCTTCATCGGATGCAAGCCACACCATATCGGCGTCTTTTGCTGCCTTTTTAAGTTCCTTTACAAGTTCTTTCTTCTCGGCTGGAATTTCATATATCGGAACAAAATTCTTCTCTATCTCAATGCTGAAATCCTTTTTACGAAGATCCCTTATATGACCATAGCTTGACAGAACCTTGTAATCATTACCCAAAAATTTCTCTATAGTCTTCGCCTTAGCAGGAGACTCCACTATCACCAAATTCTTTGACATCTGCTTATGCTTTTTTCTTGAAGATTTTCAACCACAATCGAAAAAACTTCTCATTCATAAGTCGAAAAACCTTCCTTTTTTTAAATCGGCGACAAAATTAGGCAAAAATTTATTATTACAATTCAAATTTAAGATTTTTTCCAATTATCAACACATTACCCACAATCCTATACCTATTATATAGGTATAAAGTAAAATACTTCAATTATAGAAGTCGATTTAAACACAATAAATCCACATCTCTTATTTAGCACCTTGATACAGAAATATTATTTTTTTCTTTACGGTTTTGTAATGTATCAAGCAAAGCAAAGGATTTACTCCACCAATCACTTCACCTCGGGACGGAGTGAATAAGAATTACGCAGCATCTCAAATGAGCAGGGTGCTGTTTTAAGTGCTTGTGTGTCCACGAGCGGATTATAACTCGACATTATGGTATCCAACGTTACGGTTTCTGCACCTTTAGCCAGTGCTTGTACTACGGGAATATCAAGTTCCCAACCGAAATGCCTTGCTAATGAATCAAGCAACATGGCTGTTGCGCGCATTTTACCTTCCTGAGAATAGCCGGCAATATGAGGTGTGGCAATAAACGCCTTGCGGAGCAATTCTCTATTAATGTCAGGTTCTTTTTCCCAACAATCTATCACAACATCCTTTATGGATGAGGTCTCCATAAATTCCACCAAAGCCACATTATCCACAATTTCACCTCTGGCGCAATTTATTAATAAACGGCAATTCTGCAATCCATTGATAAACGGACGGCTTGCCAAATGCCGTGTCGCATCCAATCCGGTATCGGTTAGAGGAGTATGAAAAGTTATAATATCGGCATCATTCATCAATTTACTCAACGGCAAATAGTCGGCACTGCCTGACAAACGGCGTAACGGCGGGTCGTTCAGCAAAACCTTAAACCCCAAGTCTTTTGCCCAGCGTGCTATTATCGAACCTACATGCCCCACGCCAACAATACCAAGCGTAAGCCCGTTGGTATTGAATATATATTCTTTCTTCATCCAATACCCAATCGAAGACAATACATACTGAGCCACGGCAGGAGCATTGCAACCCGGAGCATTCACAACGGTTATCCCATTGGCGGAACAATAATCCATATCAATATGATCGGTACCGATAGTAGCTGTTCCGATAAATTTACAACAACTACCCGAAAGCAATTCCGCATTACACTTGTTCCGAGTACGCACCAAGAGAACATCAGCATCTTTCACCGCACGAGCATCAATCTCTTGATATGGCAGATAAACAACTTCGGCACACTTTTCAAGTACCCCTTCGATATAGGGTATATTTCTTTCAACAACTATTTTCATAGGACTTAATCAATAAAACACTCGCCACACATACACTCCTATACATACAGCCGCAAATGAAAAATATAATATATAACGGCGCAAATATTTCTTGATGGTAAAAGCATGAGCCATCTGTATAGCAAAACACACATTAAGCATAGGCAAATACACTAAAAGATTGGTGTAGTCCACTACCATCACTACCATTGTTGCAACGGTAAGCACCAAGAAAAAGCCGTTATACGCCCTTACCTGCATTTTATAATTGATTATCTGCAATATGTTTCTCGCTAACATTATCACAGTAACTATAGCTGTCACAGCCACAACTCCGACAAAGAATCCTGAGCGTTCCATGTCAATTCCGTTCCAAATATTCTCCCATCGAGGAAGCATCAGTTCCGAGATTTCCATTATTCCCATGCCCAAAACTATCCAGAACGGGGTTACAAGCCCTAACACCATAGCCAATGCACTGCGAACCGACATGGAACGCATCTGCAAAAAGCCGACAAAAAACACAGGGATAAGATACATGAACGCATAACTGTACATACAACATGCCGACAACAGCAATGATATGAGAAATACTCTTCGTTGCGGATATGGGCTTTGATAAAGTCCAAACAAAAGTGCCACCATAAAAAGGCACATAAAACACAACATCGTGCCGTCATATAATTGCACGGCTATATCGGGTACGGCTATACCCAGTAGCATAAAAGCGGATGCGAATACATACGTTACATCTCTTGTAAACGTGTAAGCCTTATTCAAAAGAGACATTAATGCACACACACCAATAAACCCGCATAGATTAAGCAATAACGACACAACCGGAGACAGACGAAGCACCGACTGAGATGATAAACATACCCCCGGTGTACCGCTTTGCGGATTACTACAACCAAAGCCTGTTGCAACCCACGTAAGGATAACGAACAAAACAGCCGTCAATATAAAAAATTGACGACCGTTCAAGAACTTATTTATGTCATTCTCACGAAACATATCTCCGATAGAAAGCCTTTTATTAGCATTAAGCTAAGTACCACAATCGTGCCGTTTTCTTTCCGGAAATTATTTCAAGTCGGCTCCAATATCCCGACGGAAATACATTTCATCAAAATGCACCTTTGCGATACTTCCGAAAGAACGCTCGAGAGCCTCCTCCTTGGTTTCCCCATAAGAAGTCACAGCTATCACACGTCCGCCGTTAGTCAAACATTTTTCATTATCCATTTTAGTTCCTGCATGGAACAGAATACTATCGGAAACATTCTCAATACCTGTTATTTCCTTTCCCTTAGCATAAGAACCCGGATAGCCGCCACTCACAAGCATCACTGTAACTGCATAACGAGAATCTATTTCCAAAGCGCATCTTGAAAGTTCGCCGGCAGCTACAGCCCGGAACAATTCCACCAAATCGCTCTTTAAGCGCGGCATCACGACCTCGGTTTCGGGGTCTCCCATACGCACATTATATTCAATAACCATAGGCTCGCCTTTTACATTTATAAGACCGAGGAAAATAAAGCCCTTATAAGTTATATTCTCCGATTTCAATCCGTTAACAGTAGGTTCGATTATGCGAGTACGCACTTTTTCCATAAACACATTATCGGCAAAACTTACAGGAGAGACAGCACCCATTCCTCCCGTATTTAATCCCGTATCACCTTCTCCTATGCGCTTATAATCCTTTGCTACAGGAAGAATCTTATAACTATTACCATCGGTAAGGACAAATACAGAGCATTCTATACCGGAGAGAAATTCCTCTATTACAACCGTAGCCGAAGATGCTCCAAACATTCCGTTAAGCATCTCACCCAACTCTTTCTTTGCTTCTTCTATCGTAGGAAGAATAAGCACTCCTTTACCTGCAGCAAGTCCGTCGGCTTTCAGTACATAAGGAGCCTCAACACTCTCAAGAAAACGGAAACCATCCTCTATCGTATCCTTGGTTACGCTTAAATGACGAGCTGTAGGGATATTGTGACGATTCATGAACGCTTTCGCAAAATCTTTACTTCCTTCAAGCTGTGCACCTTCTTTTGACGGACCTATAACAGGAATTGCCGCCAAAGAAACATCTTGCTTGAAATAATCATAAATACCGGCAACAAGCGGGTCTTCATTGCCCACAACCACCATATTCACGCCTTTCTCTATCACAAAAGTTTTTACAGCGTCAAAATCAAGTGGCGATAAAGCAACATTTTCCCCATAAGCATGCGTTCCCCCGTTACCGGGCGCAATATACAATTTTCCAAGTCTCTCGCTCTGTCTTAGTTTCCATGCGAGAGCCGATTCACGCCCTCCCGAACCAAGTAATAATATATCAATTGTTTTCTCCATTATCTGTATTTTATGAATTTTTATTCCTCTGTATCTTTATTTTTCAAGCCGTTTCTACGACTGCGCATCACAGGACGTTCTGCTTCTTTCGACAGCATAGGTTCACGGAATCTAACCACTTTTTTTGAGAATTCCTCGCTGTGATCTTTTCCATCTATCGACGAACGTTGAGCCTCACTGCGTTCTGCATCATCACGGCGTCGTTCATGATAAGACTTCTGATAACGTTCTTCAAGAGCATTCTTAGGCGTATGAAGTGTGCGACGTTCCCTGCGATCCCGTCTGCGTTCTTCATCCTTTTGAACAAAACTTCCGCGACCGAATTTCTTGTCTTTATCAACAAAGCGATGTTCTCCCTGCTTTCCCTCACCTTCTTTTTTATAGATTGAACGACTACCGCGTTCAAAACGGCGTTCTTTCCCTTCAAACTTGTTTTTGGGGCGGTCAGCACCTTCCCGGCGCAACGGTTTGCCTGTCTTTTTGCGAGAAACAACAGGAGAATCTTCATCATGCACATCCTCATCTTCTACGCCAAGGGTCGGTTCAAAACGCGAACGTAAGAATTTGGTTTTAGCTTCTCCCCTGAAATCTTCATTCTTAACAGAACGTCCCTCTTTTCTGAAATCACTGTAAGTTCCTTCAAAAATCACATACTGACGAAGTTCACACTCTATCGAACCGTTCAATATAGGATATTTCAAGGACGGTTTAAGTCCTATTTTATCAAATAAATCATTATTTTCACTTATAACCCAAGCATTATAACCCTTGAATTCATTTTTTAGCATCGAGCCTATAGAATCATACAAAGCCTCCATGTCCTCAACCGAAATACGTTCGCCATAAGGTGGATTAGTGATAAGAGTACCGCCTCCGGCAGGTACATCGGTAATCTCTTGCAACGGTTTCACCTGTATGTCTATATATTTTCCCACACGTGCGCTTTTAATATTGCTTTTGGCAATACCGATAGCCTTAGGAGAAATATCAGAACCGTATATCTTACATTCAAAATCACATTCTCCGCTATCATCATTATAAATAGCCTCAAACAAATCCACATCAAAATCGTCCCAACGTTCAAAAGCGAAACTATTGCGATACACACCCGGATTGATATTGGCTGCAATCAAAGCAGCTTCTATAAGGAATGTTCCGCTACCGCACATAGGATCGTAAAAATTGCTTTTACCATCCCATCCGCTTAATTTTATGATACCGGCAGCAAGAACTTCATTGATGGGAGCCTCAGTCTGAGCCACACGATAACCGCGCTTATGCAACGACTCACCGGAACTGTCAAGCGACAGCGTAACTTCATTACCCGAAATGTGAACATCAAACATCACATCGGGATTACTTAAACGAATGGAAGGACGTTCTCCGTATTTTTCACTGAAATAATCGGCTATAGCATCCTTAACTCTGTATGTGACAAATTTTGAGTGGCGAAACTCCTCACTATAAACTGTTGAATCTATAGAAAAGGTGCGTTTCACCGAAAGAACCTTGTCCCATTCATATTTCTTAACCTCATCATAAAGTTCATCCACAGTAGATGCATGAAACTTATATATAGGTTTCAAAATTCTCAATGCGGTACGACAACAGAAGTTGGCACGGTACATTGTTGACTTATCGCCTTTGAAAGCGACCACACGACGACCGGTTTCCACATCCTCTGCTCCAAGAGCCTTCAATTCATCGGCAAGAACGTTTTCCAACCCTTGAAACGTCTTGGCAACCATTTCAAACTTATCACTCATCTCTTTCTATCTTTGTATGTTGTTTGCTTTTTGCTTGTATTAGTCTTTCACCTTGTGGCACATCGGCGGTAACCCATATATTTCCTCCAACGACAGCATTATCACCTATTGTGATACGCCCGAGTATAGTGGCATTGGAATAAATTATGACATTGTCGCCTATAATCGGATGGCGAGGGATACCTTTTATCAGATTATCATTCTCATCGGTAGGGAAACTGCGTGCACCTAATGTTACACCCTGATAAAGTTTAACATTCCTACCTATAACGGCTGTTTCTCCTATCACTACTCCGGTTCCGTGATCTATTGCAAAATATTCGCCTATTACTGCTCCCGGATGAATATCTATACCGGTCTCGGAATGCGCACTTTCTGTTATCATGCGAGGTATTACCGGTACACCCGCTATCAATAGTTCATGCGCTATGCGATAATTGATAATTGCTTTTATCCCGGGATAACAATAAATAACCTCCGATGTAGAAGTCGCAGCAGGATCACCTCTGAATATAGCCGATACATCGGTATGCAGCACACGGCGTAATTCCGGAAGTTTGGCTATGAAATCGATTGCTATTCGAGAAGCACTTTCCTCTATGCGTGTGTGTTCATCGGCACACACATCCCTCGTTGTAACCAACATTCCGGCAACGATTTGGTTCTCAAGTACGTTTTTCAACCGTTCACATTGCAGCCCGATTGCGTACTCAAGATTATAGCCGTTTACATCGGCATCGCCAAAAAATCCGGGGAACAATAAAGAACGGCACAAACCTATCAATTCTTTTATCATAGGTTCAGAAGGTAAAGGCTCACATCCCATACGCATGTGGCACATCAACTGCAAGCCATCCTTGCAGGCAAGAGACTTTACAGCCTCTTTCAATCGTCCTTCTTCCTGATAAGTTGTCATGCCCATTTCCTTTAAGAACACTCGGTTACATTCTGTTCCGAACACTGCATACGTCCTTTAAAAAACAATTACGCAATTTCTCAACAAAAATACAATAAATATCCCAAACTCCAACCATTAAAAAGTTTTTTATTCAAAGGTTCTCCATTATAAACATAAAAGTCGGGCTTATTGCTCGACTTTTATTCTGTTTCCTTCAAAGACATTTTTAATGCGGGAGACTATCAATGCGGGAGATATTCCACTCAAACAAAAGAAATCCTTGAAATGGCATGGTTTATCACCGAATACCGAGCATGGACGACACACCATATTCAACTGTACCACGTTCTTCATGTCTTGATGCCAACCCATATATCCGCAGTATGGGTGTGTTGCTCCCCATACCGACACCACCGGCACACACACAAGTGAAGCTAAATGCATATTGGCTGAATCCATTGACACCATAACATCGCAGTGGCTTAAGAGCGACAATTCCAAAGGAAAACCATATTTCTTCACTGCAAGTGAAGTGACATTGTCATATTCAGCCTCCCATTGCGCCAGTATCTTGTGTTCTTCGGCACTGCCGCACAGGAATACTTTCACATTTTCCCATGAAGCCACTTCGTCTACTACTTTCTTCATGAGATGTATAGGATATACTTTCCCGGGATACTTTGCAAACGGAGCAACAGCAATCCATCGCTCTCCTGTTTTTTTGGGCTGCGAAATTTCGGCAAAAACAGAAGAATCGGCTTTCTTTCCCTCAAAAAGCGACTTGAATGTCTCTTGAAAAGCAAAGCCTGCTCGATAGAACACTTCGCGGTAACGTTCACGAAAAGAGATTAACGGGAACATGCGTTTGTTGTACCGTCGGGTTAAAGCTCGCTTTCCTCGCTTTCCTTTATCGATACGCTTGACTGGAATACCGCGCAACGAAAAGAACATCCCGAGAATCCATGTGCGGAATATACCTTGAAGATCTATGACAACATCTATTCCATAAGCATCCATCATGTCACGATAGAGCTTGTACATCCCTTTCAACCCGTGATACTTCACCTTCACATCCACGGCAATCACTTCAAGGTTGGCAGGTTTATTAACAAACAGCGTAGATGCCACAGGCTGCGTAAGCATGATAAAGCATTTGTCGGGATGAGCTGCGCACACCGAATATACGACCGGCACAGTCATAGCCACATCGCTTAGTGCATTCAATCTCACTATGAGCACATTGTGATACCGCTCATCACTTAGCAACACATCCTTTTCGGTTTTTCCTGCTGTTCCCATAATCTTGTTTTTTTCTGTTGCGTAAAGATACAATAGATTTCTTTATTTCAAAAATCAGCACATTCGATTATTTTCGTCCGAAATCGGCAGGTATTTCCCCCCATTCTTCAGTCTTCCATTTAAGAACACGAATAGTATATGTATTCTCTTGTAACCACTTTTCAGCCCGGCGCACAATATCGAAAAGAGCGGCATTCTCAGGACATTCGGGTATCTTGCTTTTGCATTTGCGGTCTCGCACCCACGCCAAAGCTGTCACACTATCGCTATAAATGGTTTTTATAGGACTGCCTTGCTTCTTCAGCATGGCAAGACCATGAACAATGGCAAGGAACTCCCCTATATTATTACTGGCTTTAGGAAACGGACCTTTATGAAAAAGCCTTGCTCCGCTTTTTACATCCACCCCTTGATATTCCATTATACCCGGATTTCCACTACAAGCAGCATCTACGGCTATACTGTCAACTATAATTTCAGGAATAGCCTCATAATTTACATGCTTAGCAGGCGCATTGGCGATAGCACGCAGCACACCCATCTCATCGGCAGGATTTCCCCTATATGCCCGTATCGCCTCCTCTTGGGTATTGTAACTCTTGTATTTTGCGTTGGGATAATTAGATACCCGTGCCTTACATTCTTCCCAAGAATCACATATTCCGGGTATTGTCCCCTCCCAGACAACGTACCATTTATAATTTCTTGCCATAAATCATAATTTAGGTGGTAAAGTTACAATTTTTTCCTTATTTTTGCGACTTCACTATAATTATACCGCATGAAACCTGTTTTTCTTATCGGATATATGGGTAGCGGAAAGTCTACTATGGGACGCTCCCTATCCGCTTATATGAACAAAGAACTTATTGATCTTGATCATTATATCGAGACAAGATACCACCAAAGTGTAAAAGACATCTTCTCCGAACGTGGAGAAGAGGCATTCAGAATCATCGAAAAGAATATACTCCATGAAGTAGGTGAATTTGAATATACGATTATCGCTTGCGGAGGAGGTACGCCTTGCTACTTCGACAATATGGATTTCATGAAAAACAAAGGTATCACCGTATTCCTCAATGCTTCACACGAAGCTCTCATGAGAAGACTTTCCACCCCCAAAGCCAAAAGCAAACGACCGATTATATCGAACAAGAACAATGAAGAACTCGCTCAATTCATTACCGAAGCAATAGAAAAGCGATACCCTTACTACAGTCAGGCAGAAATACATTTCGACTCTGATTGGCTTGAAGACGGAAAACAAGTGGCAGCATCCACCAAAGCCCTTGCCGAAAAGATAAAATCATTCTTATAAAAAAGACCGGAAGCGGAGAACCTATATATGTACACCGCTTCCGTCAATCCTATCGTTATATCAATGTCACTCTCATGTGAGCCTTTGGATAACGCAGTACCAAGCAAGATGCTTCCGTAATCACCAGCGCATCGGTATTCCGCACACCGGCACTCTTTAAGTCAAGAGCCTCTGTTCCAAAGGGAAGATGACTGTACTTTTGAATATATTCAGGATCTATTATCAATCCGCATCCTTCCATTCCGCAATCATCAAACACTTCGCTCAACAATACATACAAACGACCGAATTTAGAACTTATTTCAGAAAAGTCTATTCCCCATTTGGTAGTAGTCTCCGTATTGTTGACCACACGGGTATAGTCAAGCTTGTTTAATTCACCTATCAATTTAGAGCCTCCCACCAGAATTTTTCGTTTAGAGCCGGCATTGCCGGTAAACGCATTACGCATCATCTCGATCACGCTATCTTCTTTCTGGGAAGTATCCAGCATGAAATCCTTGCCCGCCTGATACCATATACCACCGGTAAACAACACATTCTCTTTTTTCTTGAAGTCATAAATTTTACGTTTCACCCCGAACAAGAAACTCTTTTCCATTCCTAAACGCATGTCGTAGATTGCAGCCTCCTCTTGATCGCTCATGGTCCATCCCACCTCTTTGTTGGCAATCTTCTGAAGTGTACTCTGTTCTATCTGCATCTTGAAAATCTGGCAATTATTTTGGGCTTTCTTCGGCAACGCCTCAAATTGGGGACTTTGAACGTCAAGCTCAGTCGCAGCACGTCCCATTCTTATCAACGGAGTCCCTGCCGGGATTGTAGGAACGCAGCAATCCACCTCGCCTATTTTCCTTCCGTTAACAGCCATTACATTCAACTTTCCGTCCTCGTTTTTCGATACCACATAGAGAACAAGTCCGTTTTGCGATGACGTCACCCCGTCTTCGGCATATCCGGTTACATCAGATACAAGGATGGTGTCCGATACATCAAATACATCATTATTCGTGGTGTTAATAGTTGCTCTGGCAGCATTTTCCGAGACTTCGCTCTCATCCGGCTCTACATAAGTTTCGCTTAATTCACACTTCGTCTCCTTGGTATCCACATTATAGTAATCAACCACCATGCTACCGGAAGATTTGGCTCCGGCACAACGGGAAAGCTGATCGATAGGAGTTGCCATAGGACGTATTTTCACAATCTGTTTGTCTATCTCATTCAGCAGCATTCCGTTACCCGATTCATTTACGGCATCAAGCGTAAGCGGACCGTTAACGACATGTTTTCCTCCTTCCACCCCTGTAACAAGAGCCACTGCAAGCAATTCGCTGCCGTCACTGCCCCAAAGCAGCATATAGACAAGAGCCAGAAAAGCTAAAGCTGCCCATATACCCTTTGATGTCAATAGTTTTACAAACGTTTCTACAATTAATTTCTTCATGTTTTTCATAGTTTTTTATTGAAAAGTTCTACATTGAAAAGATGTTTGAATCTCACTCCCAAATGCTTTTTTTGCTGTACTGCGGGAAAAGGCTGCGTCTCTGTTCGGCGTTATCCTCTACAGCCGTAGAGGTATCAAGTTGCGGCATACGATGGTTTTTCACAAGCTCTATTTTCTCATTCTTTCCTCGCAAATAACCCTCTTTATCGGCATTAGCAACCGCATCATCAAAACCAAGCCCTTTACTAAGTAATTCAAGTGCCACGTTTTCGGCATGCTCCTTCATGATTTCCGCTATACGTCCGCACACCCTCGGAAAGCGTTTAAGCATCTTCATTGTGGCATCATCGTTTCCCGGTTCGGCTGGAACGTCTTCTTTTGTCATTGGTTCTTGTCGTCCTTCTTCAGCCACTTCGTCCACTTGCGCAAAAGCGTCATCAACAACTGTATCCAACGCATCAATTTCATTTTTTTCATCTGTGTTTTCCATAATTTTAAAAGCATTAAACAATAAATTTCAAATATAAATTTCCGGAAATCTGTGATGCAAAGTTACAACACAAATTCCCGGATAATATTCCTTAAAAATTATATTGCCATTTATTTACATGAGGAAGCACCTATAAGAAGAGCAAATATCCTTCAACAAAAAACAACGTCTAATTATTACGTATTTGACCGTTGCCTGATATAAGATACTTATATGTGGTGATTTCAGGTAATCCCATCGGTCCGCGTGCATGAAGCTTCTGTGTGGAAATACCTATCTCAGCCCCGAACCCGAACTGTCCGCCGTCAGTAAATGCAGTAGGTACATTTGTGTACACGCAGGCTGCATCCACTTCTTTACGGAAACGGTTCATCGCCGCATCATCTTCAGCTATTATACATTCGCTATGCTTAGACGAATAACGGGATATATGTTCCAATGCTTCATCTATTCCGCCCACAGTTTTTACACTCATCTTATAATCCATATATTCCATTCCCCAATTTTCTTCGGTGGCACGCTCAACCAACGGATATTTCCCGGCAAGTGCGGCATAAGCTTCATCATCGACATAAGCCACCACATTATTCTCTGCCATAGGTGATAAAAGAGCCGGTAAATCGGTAATACGGCTACGGTCTATGAGTAAGCAATCGAGGGCATTACACACACTCACTCTGCGAGTCTTGGCATTATTCACTATTGCCGCCCCTTTAGCCAAGTCACCCGACTCATGAAAATAGGCATGACATATTCCGGCACCTGTTTCGATAACCGGCACACGGCTGTTGTCCCGCACAAAACCGATAAGTCCTTTACCTCCGCGAGGAATGATAAGATCTACATAACCCACAGCGTTAAGCAGTTCGGCAGTGGCTTCATGCGACGGTGGGAATAGCGTTGCCACAGCATCATCCACCCCTTCTTCACGCAACACCTTGTGAATCACTTCGGCAATGGCAGAATTGGAGCTGTAAGCATCGGTTCCTCCCTTCATAATCACTGCACTGCCGCTTTTGAAACATAACGAGAACACATCAAAAGTCACATTTGGTCGAGCTTCATATATAATACCTATCACTCCAAACGGAACACTCACCTTGGTAATCGTCATACCATTAGGCTGCGTCCATTCGGCAAGTACCTTGCCAAGCGGTGACGGAAGTTCGGCCACACGGCGCATATCGCCGGCTATTCCTGCAATACGTTCCTTTGTCAAGAGCAAGCGGTCATATTTGGGATTGTTTTTATCCATCCGTGCCAAGTCTTCGGCATTTGCCGCAAGAATTTTATCTGTACAAGCCTCCGCCTCATCAGCCACGTGACGCAACACCTGATTTATCTTTTCATCCGAAAGTAAATTAAGCGTTCTTGAAGCCGCTTTTGCCTTTTCCAATATATTTTTTATCTCTTCGCTCATAATCGACATTGCTTTTATGGATTTACCGCAAATGTAACTATTTTATTATGCAAACCATTATTTGAAACTTATTTTTTCATATATTTGCTATGAATTTTACTTTTTAACTTAAAAACCTATGAGAATTATTACTTGTTTGTTGCTGTTTGCAATAGCAAAGGTCTTTTTCTTGACCTCTTTTGCAGCCACATTCGTCGGCGACCGTAACGACTTCAGGGATGAAACGATTTATTTCGTGATGAC
>X67_European_Roe__coassemble_167_pt1 | contig 16467 bp, 14 predicted proteins | sample X67_European_Roe__metabat2_low_PE_011 | metagenome-assembled genome bin X67_European_Roe
GCCTATTCTCCAAAAACTGCACAAATTTATAAAAAATGCTTAATTTTACCCCCCCGAATTGCTAAAATACGTTAACGTTACCATTTTTTTTATTACATTCATATTATAAAACACAACATAAAGACTATATAAGGATTAAATCATTTCAAAAAAAGAGCTGAGCCAAAAATAAATTTTGACTCAGCCCCATCATCTTATACCGTATAACCGACAAATCAATGATTCAGTAATTCACGCATCTTTTCCATTGCAGCCGAAAGACCGTCAATATCCTTACCGCCTGCCTGAGCGAAATGCGGTTGACCGCCACCGCCGCCCTTGATAAGTTTTGCCGCCTCACGCACAATAGATGAAGCGTTCATGCCTTCTTTCACAAGGTTGTCAGAAAGCTGCACGGTAAGCATCGGTTTACCATTTTCCACAGTTGCCGCAATAAACACCGTATCATTAAGATTATCAGCTTTGAGGGCAAAAGCAATACCCTTAACCACCTCGGCAATACGAGGACCATAACAAGAAACCACAGTCAGCCCATCTACATTTTCAGCCTTTTCAAGCAATTCAGCCTTTTGGTTCTTGATACGCTCTTGCAAGAATTCTTCGGCTTGCTTACGCAAATCGGCATTCTCGGCAAGAGACTTCTGCAATGCAGGAATTATATTAGGAGCATTATTGAGCAATGCACTTATTTGGGTCATTGTATCCTTTAGACTATACATAGCATCCTCCACATTGGCTCCGGTTATTGCCTCTATTCGGCGAATACCTGCCGCAATACTGCTCTCGCTGATGATTTTAATCATACCTATATTACCGGTATTTGCCACGTGTGTACCGCCACAAAGTTCTATAGAATCACCATACTGAATCACACGCACTTTGTCGCCATATTTTTCACCAAACAATGCCATCGCACCAAGTGCCTTAGCTTCAGCGATAGGAATATCACGATGCTCACAACGCGGGGTAGCCTTACGCACTTTTTCGTTGGCAAGTCGCTCCACCTTGCGTATTTCCTCTTCGGTCATCTTCTGGAAATGAGAGAAGTCAAAACGCAAAAGTTCCGGACTTACATAAGAGCCCTTCTGCTCTACATGCGTTCCAAGCACTTCACGGAGCGATTCATGCAAAAGGTGAGTAGCAGTGTGATTACAACAAATAGCCTGACGGGCATTCTTGTCTATAACGGCACGGAAACTCTCGGTCACATCCTGCGGTAACTTATTCACGATGCAAACGCTCTGGTTATACTCTCTCTTGGTATCCACTACATCGATAGTTTCATCGGCAAAAACAAGTCTGCCCTTATCACCTACCTGTCCGCCCATCTCACCGTAGAAGGGAGAGCGTGCAAGAATCAACTGATAAAATTCTTTGTTGCGTTGCTTAACCTTACGGTAACGCAATATTTCAGTTTCCACTTCATCCAAATCATAACCGACAAATTCGGCATCCCCATCCTTCAAGATAACCCAGTCGGTAGCCTCTACAGCCGCAGCGTTACGCGCACGTTCTTTCTGTTTTGCCATTTCGGCATTAAACTCGTCTATATTGGCAGTAAGCTCGTTTTCTTTAAGGATAAGTTCAGTAAGGTCAAGCGGGAAACCATAAGTATCATAAAGAGTGAATGCCTCCACTCCCGAAATTTCGGTCTTTCCGGCTGCCTTTGTCTCGTTGATTACCTTATCGATAAGTTTTATTCCTGTTTCAAGAGTGCGCAAGAACGCTTCTTCTTCCTCCTTTATAACCTTCTTTATAAGGTCGCTCTGTGCCACAAGTTCGGGATACGCCTCACCCATTACGTCAATCAGAGTATCAACAAGAGTGTATATAAACGCTTGTTTCTGTCCCAAGAACGTATAGCCATACCGCACTGCACGACGCAGTATACGGCGAATCACATAGCCCGCCTTGGCATTTGACGGCAACTGTGAATCGGCAATAGAGAAAGATATTGTGCGCACGTGATCGGCAATAACACGCATTGCCACATCGGCTTTAGCATCATCGCCGTATTTCTTGCCGGCAAGAGCCGCAATCTTTTGTATAAGAGGCTGGAACACGTCGGTGTCATAATTAGACCGCTTACCTTGCAGAGCCATACACAAACGTTCAAATCCCATACCTGTGTCTATTACGCGCGCAGGAAGTCCTTCAAGAGATCCGTCAGCCTTGCGGTTATACTGCATAAACACAAGATTCCAAATCTCTATCACCTGCGGATGACTTTGATTTACAAGTTCACGTCCGGGAACTTCAGCCTTTTCCTCTTCGGAACGCAAATCGATGTGTATTTCCGAGCAAGGACCACAAGGACCGGTATCACCCATTTCCCAGAAGTTGTCGTGGCGATTTCCGTTGATTATATGATTTTTCGGCAAATGTTTTTCCCATATAGCCGCAGCTTCATTGTCACGTTCAAGCCCTTCAGCCTCATAGCCTTCAAATACAGTGGCATACAGGATTTCAGGATTTATCTTAAGCACATCTACAAGATATTCCCACGCCCAATCGATTGCTTCTTGCTTGAAATAGTCACCGAATGACCAGTTACCAAGCATCTCAAACATGGTGTGATGGTAGGTATCCAATCCCACCTCCTCCAAGTCATTATGTTTACCGCTCACTCGCAAGCACTTCTGCGAGTCGGCTGCCCGCTTGAAACTCGGCGTTACAGTTCCAAGGATTATATCCTTGAACTGGTTCATACCTGCATTGGTAAACATTAACGTAGGGTCATCCTTAATGACCATAGGAGCTGAAGGCACAATCTTATGACCTTTGCTTTGGAAAAATTCCTTGAATGAATCTCTGATTTCTTTTGATGTAAGCATATATCTGTTTGCTTTTAAAAATATTCCGCACCGTTTTTTTCCAATAATTTCGGAAATAGGTCACAAAATTACTTCTTTATTATTATTTTTGCAAAAAATAGGTGGCTAACCTATTGAAGAAACGTGAAAAACAATTTGCTATGGACGATTTAAACAAGAAATTCTACAAGATAGGAGAAGTGGCGGAAATACTGAATATTCCCGCATCCACACTGCGTTTTTGGGAAAAAGAGTTTACTATATTGAAACCTCGCCGCAATGCCAAGAACACACGTTTTTATACTCCGCAAGATGTAGAGACCATACGCAAATTGTATTACCTTGTAAAGGAGAAAGGTCTGAAACTTGATGCAGCACAAGCCCAACTCAACCGTAACCGAAAAAATATAGACAAAACATTTGAAGTAGTGGAACGATTAAAATCGGTGCGCGCGAATCTCGTAAGACTGCAAACAGCCATCGAGTCTATTCACTAATGCGCGAGCCGGTATCAAACCACATAATGCAATCCCTCCAACCAAATAAAAGACAAAGGTGGTATGTCATAATTAACAATCTCAACGCCTTGCATCTTGTCTATTCTCACAAATCTAAAGGAGCTGAGCCAAAATAAATTTTGACACAGCTCCTTATCTTATCAAAACGAATATCAAAAAACTTATTTAGCCTCCCAACCAAGTGCACTTGCGCCAAGGATAGCGGCATCACTTTCTTTAAGTTCTGATACCAAAAGTTTTACTTTTCCCTTATAACAGCCAAGAATATTCTTGTCGAGAGCTTCTTTTACCGGTTTCAGTATAAGATCGCCGGCTTTGGTAAGCCCACCGAACAAAACGAATGCTTCAGGGCTGGAGAATGAAACGAAATCGGCAAGAGCCTGACCGAGAATCTCCCCGGTGTACTCAAATATGTCTTTTGCAATCTTATCGCCCGAAATCGCAGCATCATAAACATCCTTAGACGTAATTTCGTCAACCGGAAGATTGCGAAGAGTTGAAGGTTCGTTACGTATTTCAAGAAATTCGCGTGCAGTTCGCGCCACACCTGTAGCAGAACAATACGCCTCAAGACAACCTGTGCGTCCGCAGCCACACATACGACCGTTACTGCGTTTCATGATTACGTGACCGAGTTCTCCGGCAAAACCGTCGTGACCGTACACCATCTGACCGTTAATCACTATACCGCTACCCACACCGGTTCCCAAAGTAATCATTATAAAATCCTTCAAGCCGCGAGCAGCACCATAGGTCATTTCACCTATAGCTGCAGCATTGGCGTCATTGGTGATTATCGTAGGTATTCCGAACTTTTCAGTAACCAAGTCAGCCAAAGGTATCGGAGTAGCCCATGGTAGATTTACCCCGTCTTCAATAATACCGGTAAAATAGTTGGCGTTAGGTGCGCCTATACCTATTCCCTGAATCTTGTCGTTAGCGTCATTAGCATCTATAAGACGTGTGATTTCAGCGTGCAGTTCATCGATATAATCTTCGATTTTGCTATGTTTCCTCGTTTTAATAGAGCTGCTGGCAATAACGTTGCCGCGAGCATCCACGATACCGAAGGCGGTGTTTGTTCCACCCATATCGATACCTATAACATAAGGTTTAGTCATGACTGTCATTGTTTAGTTTTATGATTTATTAAGTGAATTATAGTAGGCAAAAACCAAATTCAGCGGCTGCAAACGCTGCAAGCAAAGCAAAACCTATCCAAACTTTCTTAGCCTCAAAGTGAGGAAAGCTAAGGAAAAAAGAATTTTCAGGAGTTGGGACATGCGCAGGACGTTCACTTGCACATGCTGCTTCGGTTGCTGCTGCCTGTAGTGCCATATCTTTCATTTCTTCTGTTTCCATATATTTTATTTATCAGTTATGATATATTCTTACAATTTAAACGGTATTATTTCTATCTCAGAAAGGCAAATCATCGGTTTCCCCCTCGCTTGCACTGAAATCAGGAATCGGAGGTGCAGGAACTGCATTGGGTACAGGAGATGCAGCCGGCTTTTGAGCAACGCCTACAGCTTGTGTATCGGTTTTTTCTGCTTTCCATCCGCGAATGCTTGTAAACCATTTTCCATTCCATTCACGGCTTTCTATGTCAAAACTCAAATTCACAGTGTCGCCCACTTCCAGCGGATACTGATTGGCACGTTCACCGAAAAAATCAAAATGTATTTTTTTAGGAAAATTCTCGATGGTTTCAAGGACATATTCCTGCTTGCTCCAAGCATTACCTGCCTTAGAAGTACCGCTTTGCAATTCTAATTTTTGTATGATTTTACCTATTACTTCCATTTCGTGTAAATATCTTCAAGTTATATAATATGTTATTTATTTTCAACTTACAAATGTAGGAAATCATTTTGGACTTTTGCTCAAATCTTCAAAAAAATAACAAATTTTATTTATGGGAGGTTTACTCCTACTCCGGGCTATAAAATACACATAGGGCTATAAATAGTGAATTTTGGTGAATTTGGAAAGGCTATTTGGAAAGTTTGCGCCGTTGCATTACCTTTGCATGATATTCTTGTTCATCAAGAATTTATTTGAATTCAGTATCTAAGCAACTTAAAATTAATATATGGCAGAAGAAAAAGAACTTATATCAACTATTATAGAAGGAATACAAGAGCGAAAAGGTAAAAACATCACTCATGTGGATATGAGCGGAATCGAAGGTGCAACCACAAGAGGCTTTATAATATGCACAGGAAACTCAACCATGCAAGTAAGCGCCATCGCCGACAGCGTGCGCGAATATGTGAGGGAACACATCGCGGTAAAGCCTTACAATTATGACGGATACAAGAACAGCCAATGGATTGTGCTGGATTATGGCACGATTTATGTACATATATTCTTACCGGAATACCGCGAGTTGTATAATTTAGAGGCATTGTGGAACGATGCCGAAATAACGGAGATACCCGATTTGGATTGAACCTATCGTGGTGTTGCGTGTTTGAGATATAACGAAATAAAACCCATACCGATAAAGTAACATAAGATGAAATTTAATATTTATTGGCTTTATGCAATAATTGGTCTTGCATTATTAGGCGTCTGGTTCATGCGAGACGATGCAGTATCAAAGGATGTGAGCTGGACCGAATTTGAGACGTATGTTGAAAAAGGCGGAGTGAAAAGCATCGTTGCTTATAGTGACAAGCACGTTGCCGAGGGTATTCTGACCGATTCGATGACTAATGTACTGTTCGGCAAAAACGATCGTCCACTAAGCGAAAAAACAGTTTTCAAAGGAAAAATAGTGACTAACATACCGTCAAATGATAAACTCGATGAAAAAGTAGCCGAATGGCAAAAGGAAGGTGTATTCAACGGCGATGTGAAATACGAAAAAAGCAGCGACTTCAGCGGGCTTTTATGGACTTTCGGACCTATCCTGCTACTTATTGCCTTCTGGTTCATTATGGCAAACCGCATGTCGGGCGGCGGAGGCGGCGGTGTGTTCAGCGTGGCAAAATCCAAGGCAAAACTCTATGAAAAAGACGGCGAAATAAAAGTTACATTCAATGACGTGGCAGGGCTTTCGGAAGCTAAAACCGAAATCGCCGAAATTGTAGAGTTTCTAAAAAATCCGCAGAAATACACTGAGCTTGGCGGTAAAATTCCTAAGGGAGCATTGCTTGTGGGTCCTCCGGGAACAGGCAAGACGCTGCTTGCCAAGGCTGTAGCAGGCGAGGCAAATGTACCGTTCTTCTCATTGTCGGGAAGTGACTTCGTAGAGATGTTTGTCGGTGTCGGTGCAAGCCGCGTACGCGACTTGTTCCGTCAAGCCAAAGAAAAATCACCATGCATCGTCTTTATAGATGAAATCGATGCGGTGGGACGTGCCAGAGGTAACAGGTTGAACACCGGCTCTAATGATGAACGGGAAAACACGCTCAACCAATTGCTGACCGAAATGGATGGTTTCGGGACTAATAGCGGTGTGATTATACTTGCAGCAACCAACCGCGCCGACATCCTTGATAAAGCATTATTGCGTGCAGGTCGTTTCGACCGCCAGATTTACGTGGAATTACCCGATCTAAATGATCGAAAAGCGATTTTCAATGTTCATCTGCGCAATATAAAGAAAGACGAGAGCGTGGATGTGGATATGCTTGCGCGCCAAACTCCGGGTTTCTCGGGTGCAGATATTGCCAATGTGTGCAATGAAGCCGCACTGATTGCCGCTCGCCACCAAAAAGATGTGGTTCAACGACAGGATTTCATGGATGCCGTGGACAGAATCATCGGAGGTCTTGAAAAGAAAACAAAAATAACAACTGCCGAAGAACGACACTCGATAGCCGTTCATGAGTCAGGGCATGCCGTGGTAAGTTGGCATTTGCAATATGGGAATCCGTTGGTTAAAGTGACAATCGTTCCTCGCGGCAAAGCTCTTGGAGCAGCACACTATTTGCCCGAAGAGCGTCAAATAGTCCCTACTCAGGCAATGCTTGACGAATTATGCTCCTTGCTTGGCGGACGAGCTGCCGAAGAGTTGTTCCTTGGAAGAATTTCAACCGGAGCTGCCAATGACATCGAGAGAGCGACAAAATTGGCATACGCAATGGTCGTTTATTATGGAATGAGTGAAAAACTTCCTAATATATCTTACTATGATTCATCCGGTCAGGAATACGGTTTCACCAAGCCGTACAGCGATGAGCGTGCAAAACTTATCGATGAGGAAGTATCGAGAATCATCGCCGAACAATATGCGAGAGCAAAAACAATGCTCACTCAATATGCCGCTGGGCATGCACAGCTCACGGAAGTGTTACTCTCCCGGGAAGTCATCTTTACCGAGGACGTAGAGCATATTTTCGGAAAACGCCAATGGGTTTCACGCACCGAAGAAATTTTAGAAGAAGCGAAAGCAAAAGAAACTCAGTCAACCGAGAATGAGATCTCCGGAGAACCTAAGGAAGAAACCGCCTAATTTCTTTCGTCAGAACATTTTATACAGTAAAGGCTGTGTGTATGATATTGACACACAGCCTTTACTGTATAAAATAACAATTCTCGCCCACCAAAGCTGAATTTTCTGACTACTAAAACACTATACGGCAATGAGTTCCTGTCCTAAGTTACGCAGCGTTTCCTTAATCTGTTCCTTCCTCTGTTCACTGGGACATTTCATGCCATATATATATTTAGACAGCAGGCTCTTGTGAATTCCCATTGAACGAGCAACCTCCGATATATTAAGCTGAGGAAACCTTTTAAAAATTGCCGCAATGTCATTCTCATAATCCGGCTCTTCCGTTTGAAAGAAACTGCTTATATGTATATCTTCATCTATACATTCCCAACGCACATCATTTCCCAAACGACCTATCTTATATGCCTTACGCTGTTCCTCGCTGGCATCAAGTAATGTAGGAAACGCCTCCAATGGACGACTGAGAGTTTGCCCATCATCTGTCTTTATCCAAATACGATTTGAATCAAACCAAAGCTTTTCAATTTTTGCCATAATATTTCTTGGATTTTAATTACTCCCCATGAAATTCATTCCATTTTTCTATGAATTCTTCCTTATATTGTTCTATAATAGTCATAGCCCTTCTTATATCATTAGGCTTTATTCCATTATTTTCAACCAATTCAATTTTAGGTTCCAACACAATTTTTGCAGTACCATCTCCATTTTCCAAATGAACATGTATCGGTAAATGTTCATTTGCATAAAAGAAAAAGCGCAAACCAAATATTATTAATATTGTAGGCATAATAAAAAATTTACGTCACAAATATAGGTCTAAAATTTTAGACCCGCAAATTTTCTTTCGTCAGAACACAGCTGTGAGGGAGATTCCGCAAGTGACACCGTTACGCATAGCATTTAGAGAGGGCATGAGGGAAAACTCTGCCCTCTTTCGCTTTTCCTTAAGATTCTGTCGGCAAGGATTGCCGGCAAACAACCCAACAAACTCATTCACGGGGTCTACAAGAAACGCCACTATATTACCGGCTACACTTGACCCCCACAAGGTATAACCGTCAGCCACAATACGGCGTTTCACCTTATAAAACCACTCCCCTATCAACGCACCTGCCACAGGAGTGATAATCAAATCTTGAATCGATGGTATCTCCATAAATGCTTCTATCCCATACTCCCAGAAAAACGTAGAGACACAGAATCCATATAATGCCGATTCCCAAAAATTGAACCCTTGGCTACGTGCCGCCATGAAATAAGCAGCACCGCCATAGGGATGCAGTACATAATTAAAGATAGGATTATCACCATCCCAATGTGCACCTCTTTTCACATGATTACCCCATCGCTGAATCCAAGGAGTTCGCTTCAACTCTTCAGTATTCCAGTTGGTAGCACTATCAGGCAATGCCTCAAGTACTCCGAGAGCCACAAATCCTGCCGCATAAAGCGCACCTGTATTAATCCACAATCTGCCCCAATTCTTATAACTTGCAGTCTTGGAATAAGGCATATCATAAATATTGATTTGAGACAAAAGACGCTTGGGAATAGGAATATCCGCTACTATTTTATCCACCGTAATTTCATCTGGACACAATGAATCAACATCAACATTTACAGCCGACACAATATTTTTCAACGGCATTATCGGAATAGTGTCATGCGCCATCACCACACCGGAATACATTATGACAAAACTCACCAAACAAAAGATTCTGCTAATCCTGTTCAATCTACTCATAGGGCTATAAATTTTCACAAAATTACCATAAAGGCTAAATTCCGAAATGTTCTAAAACACACCGTAAATATTCCATTCTATAAGTAAGAACAATAAAACGTCGCCAAAAGATGTAAAAAAAGGAAATGCGACCGTCACAGCCGTATTTCCCTCTCGCTACTACAAATTTCAAAAAAAATTATTTACCTTAATAACAACTTATTAGAATCACTGATTCATTACATCTGATTACGATCTATCAATCACAAATTCACATCACAACCTTAGTGAATTTTCCACCTTGCCGCTTGATATATACACCATCTACAGGATTTTCCACCTTAACTCCCTGCAAAGTATAGTATTCAGCATCCGCATTTTGCTCTGCATTTATGGCAGAAACTGATACAGTCATGTCGTCTATAATATTAACTGTTTTTGTCACTGTTTTACCATTTGAATTTGCTTTCAGCTGAATATTCACATCTCCGGTGTCAAGCATCTTGATATTCAATTTATCTCCACTGATTTCAGCAGACACCTTTTTATCGTCAGAATTTCCAATAACCTCTACTATTATACCCGCGTCAAGATTATCCTTATCAGTAACAATTTCGGTTAGTTTAAAAGACCTTGTTTCATTCAATCTAAGTACATACTGATCCTGCATTAAAAATTCAGGTGCATAATCATCAGTGAAGAATAATTTTGCAGGAAAATCACTATACCCACTGAATAATGTCATCTGCTGAAGTAACTTACGTTCACCACTCTTTCCATCATAAGCAATTATATATTGTTCTCCACCAAATGCCTCCGATGATCCAACTGTCCAAATCATATCATTTTCATGATCGACGCTCAAGCCTCTATACATACTATATACACCATCGGTTGCTACGTCAGCCAATTCACCAAACTCGTTAGTATCTATATCATAATAATAGATTTTAGATGCTCCACTTGAATAATCTGCCGGAGAAACCATCTTCCAAACCAAACGATTTATTCCTTCTAATGCCTGAAGAACCGGTGCATACCATGAAGACCAAATTGACTCGACGTGTGCTATATCAGAAGGGATTTCAACAATTGATGTTTCTAATGTATATGGGTCGATTCTAACCAAATAAGGCATTGAAGGGATATCTTGCCAACTCCAATTATTATAAGCACACGGAGCGGTCCATAGTGAGCCATCTTTTGCCAATACAAGATCGCCGAATGAGCCAAATTCCGGAATCAAGAAGTCAGGAACTATCGTTGTTTCAAGCGTATGAGTTTCGGCGTTTATAACAAGAATACCTTTATTCTGTTGTGACGCAAAAACATAATTACCCACTCTAACCATAGTACCAATTTGATGCAAATAAACATCTGCAAGATAGTAACTCTCTCCTTCATTAGTATATTCCCCAACACTCTTTCCGCAATCAGTACCTTCAATAAACTTCACTACGATATTATTTTTAAGATCAATAACAAATATTCCATTAGATGTTCCTAAATAACCAATGTCTTCACTTACACCTAAAAAATAACGTCCGTCGTAATTATGACCATCATTTCTCAAATCTCCTATTGTATAATCCATTATACTTCTCATTGACAAATCCGCAACAGCAAGATGACCTCCTCCATACGCATCTTGTTTAGATGTCACATAAATACGATTCCCATAAAGGGTACCATATTGGCTTGTTTCTCCAAAACTTTTACCACTATTTTGGTTCTTATAAGTTACATCAGAAAAAGTTGCAGTTTCCATATCAAAAAAATACAATTCTCCTGATGATGAAGAATATGCACCTTCTGATAGAAAAAACACTCCATTACTTAGATTTTGTGCCATCACAGTAAATCCTGCTACTGCAAACATCACAAAAAAATAAAATTTCTTCATAATTCAATTATTTTTAAATAGTTAAACGATAAAAAACACGTTATCAACCATTAAGAATAATCGCTTTCATGAAAAAACTCCAATATCAGCAGCTACACCATGACACCTGTTTATAGTACACACGCACAGAAAGTGTAGTTTAAGAATGCTTCAATCCACGAAAGCATTATCCTTAATAACCGGCACAGCAGGTCTTCTGACTTTCCCATTACTTTTCACGCCTTCCCAAGTCGTAACGGCTCAGTGACTTTATATGAAAAGAATCTTATCGGGATTACAGCAGCGGGACTGTTGAGGATTCGCACCCCATTCCCTCTTAGGAGACTTCCGTAAAAGTCTCAACTGCACCTTTAATAAAATACTTTTTTCAGGCTCTCTTGCCCGAAAATATGCAAGGCTCGGTTTCTCTGTTTTTACAAAATCACTTTTGTAGTTTTCCCTCCTTGACACTTAATAAACACGCCCTTGGATGGATTTTTAACCTTAACACCTTGCAAGTTATAATATTCTATAGGAAGATTGTCCTCAATCAAAACATCATCGATACCCGACATCTCTGCATCAGGATGCAGGTCTTCTCCCCCCTGTATCTCGGTAGAAGTTTCTCCTATCCAACCGCAATATTGGTTTATAGCGCTATAAACCTTAATAAAATGTACCGCAGGTAAATCAACATGATTGCCCTGTTCATCTACAGCCCAATCTATTTTAAACCCTGAATCGGAGGAGTTAGGCTGATTGTCCACATATCCGTAGTCATAGAACGAAAGCACATAATAAGAACCATTACCGCTTTGGTCTTCGGCATTATCGGCAAGACGACAACCACTAAATTCCAACTCGGTATCATCTATCCATTCAGGCCAATAGTTTTGTGAATGGAACGAATTCTTCTTCACATATCCTGTACCACCCTTATTGTCCTCCCACTTCACATAAGTGCGATCAGTTATATATTTATAAGTAGGATCAGGTTCTGCCACATGATCGGCTGAAGGCTTATAATATGTCAATTTATAATCGTGAATGGTTTCCTGTTTATCGTATTCACTGCCAGCCAATTCATACCATTTATCGTCAGGTTCTCCGTTGCCGTTTTCATCGTAGCTTACCATTACGATACCCGGCTCACAGCTGCCTCCGGAAGAACTTCCCGTAGCTGCAAATGCATTTCCATATATCTTAAAATCATATTCTCCCTTTACATTCACTACAGGGTGGTCAAATCCAAACACAACATATCCGCCCCATGCTCCAAGGGAAATCATTCCGGGTGTAGCCCCATCTATATCATTACCGCAAATATTCTCAGCCACTTTAGCCAAAACAGCGTCTTTATCATCGCCATCTTCATACTCGGGCATAACATTCACAAATTGCCCGGGAGCCGGTATAAAATCATAGACTTTAGCTATATACGGATTAGCCGAGCTCGCCGAAAAGCCTATACACACAGTTAATAATGCAACTATATTCTTCATATCTTTTTTATTATTTATTTTCCAACAAAAGCAAAATGAGCAGGAATGTCACCTGTGCGCACACTCCATTTTAACACACCATCTTGACCAAAACAATACAAAGTACCGGGATTGACATAATTCTTTGCATCGGTTACATATATATCCTTTGTTATAGGATTTACTGCCACTCCGTAGGGTTTCTTTATTTTCTTCTCTGTCCCATCGGTGATAAAATTTCGGGTCAGTACCTCATGTGTTTTCACATCCACTACCGCATAGGTCACTTCATCGGTCATCGTAATATTACTCCATGAGATACTCACCACATACAGCATATCTCCATCAAGCCACATCGATGACACCGGCACATCGAGTTTAACTTCTATTCGTTTCTTGCGCACATCATAGCAGTATAATCTCGACTCCTCTTCGTAATAGTCACCTCGGGTAGAGACCCAAAGCCCGCCATAGTCATCACCTGTGACACACTGCAGATTTATGGCTATAGGCACACGTTCCTCCTCTTTAAATGAGTCCAAGTCTATAACCGAAAGCGTATTTTCGTAGTTAGGTACCATATATCCGCCGGAATTTGCCACATAGATTTTCCCATCCACAATTTCAAGTTCGTCGGGCTGAAATCCCACTATACAAGTATCCACAATAGCAAGCGTAGCAGTATCCACTTTCGCCACATACCCTTTCTGTTCATAATCAGGCTTGATTTCAACAGGTCCGGCATAAGACGTCACGTAGGCATAACCCTCATGAAATTTTATATACCTGCAATTGGGAATATTTATCTGCCCTATACGCTTAGCCGTAGCAACATCCATTACTTCTATCTTATTAGAGCAATTTATTACCGCATATAGCTTGGAGCCATACACCGCTATATCATTCCCCACATCGCCCAATTCCTTAGGCACCGAAGGATTGGCATTCCCGTATATATTGCGTGTATAAACGCCTGTGGTATAGTCATAATAGTCCAATGTACTTTTATTGCTGCCCATATTGCCCTCATTAAGCAAATAAAAGCCCTTTATATCGCTTAACTCCGGCTTAGACACCGTGACACTCTCAGGAATGAAAATCTCATCATCATGCCGACATGCAACTACGGTAAGCAACGCCATTAATAATATACAGTATCTTGTCCCTATCATCATATCTCAATCTTTAAAATCGCCTTATAGTTACGTCCCGGCATAGGATAATTAACTATTACGTCATAATATTGGTTGAACAGATTATTAACCTCCGCAGAAATCTTCATGTTAACCTTACCTACTTTGAAAGAATAACCTGCCGAAAGGTCATGCGTATACCAAGGCTGTTCATAATTAGCACGTATATTGGAAGAATTGTGGTATCTCTCGCCAACATAAATGAAACTATAGTTAAGTTCTGCTTTTCTCCAAGTTCCATGCAACACTACCGAACCATTATGCCACGGAATATAAGAAATCTGCCCTTTATAAGTGCCTGCACCCGGTTCATTGTCGGTAGGGTCGGTATAGTCTTGCGCACGCTGATAAGTATAACTCAAATTGGCATCAACCTCCACATCATAAGGGAACATAAAGCGTGCTTGCGTATTCACGTCAATCCCCCTTATCTTCACCTTGCCTATATTCATCATCATCCACCTGTACTGACCCGTACCTTTGGGTACTGAAATAATCTTATCGGTTACATAATTGTAATAAGCATCGGCACGCATACTCAATCCGGTAAGCACACCGCAATCTACAGCCGACTGATATTGAAAGCCCACGTTATACTGGCTCACATATTCAGGATTAAGATTGGCATTGCCTATATCGGTATAATACAAATCATTGAATGTTGGCATTCTGAATATACGCTTATAAAATGCTCTGAAATTCAGCGGAAACGTCTCTACAGGCTTATATGACAAGAACACTGCGGGAGTGTATTCGTCAAAACTCTTCACACGCTTAGTCTCACTACCCGTTCCGCTTACAGCCGTGCTGCGGTCGGTTACAAATGTTCCGAGAAGGCTCGCCTGCGCTTTCCATCCTCGCCATTTATATGCCGTAGCCAACGCCACCAATACACTGTGTCGCTTAGGATAAACGAAATTAGTCAACGATGCGTCGAGCGTATTCCATGTGTAATCCACCGACAAATTCACTTCCCAATCCTTAAGCAATTTCACTTTATTTGCAGCAGACACATATACTTCCTGTTGGGTAAACTCATTATCGATATACATCAGCGTAGTATCCGGATTAAGATAGCGCATTTTATCCCTTGCATATTTTGCGCTAAGCAACAACTCATACCGCTTGCCTATACGTTTCTGAAAACTGCCTTGGGAGAAGAAATTTCTGTCCCATTGGCGTTGGGATGTTTTCCACACATTATTCACTATTGCACCCGGGATTCCCCTTTCCGAATCGTAATAATATGCTTTGATTTTCCATTTACCACCTGATATTTTACCGTAAAGGCCTCCTTCCAACCGCAATGAATATACATCACCGTTTTTACGTGTAGCCGTGGTGTCCCATGCAAGCGTACCGTCACTGAACACCTTCTTATAGCGAAACTTGTATTTTCCGTTGGCATCTATATATTCGGCGTTCATGGCAGCACTCACACTATTGCTAAGTTTCTGTTCCACCAGTATCGACGGATTTACCAACCCAAAGGAACCGGTACGAAACAGCACCTTTACATTAGTACGCTTACCGGCTGTAAATTTAGGGGTACGAGTTCGTAAATATATTGTTCCGGCAGCACCGAAGTCCTTAGCCGGCTGGAAGATGTCACTTTTCTGACCGTTATATAACGACACCTCCTCTATGTTATCGAGCGAGAATTTACCTAAATCTATTTGTCCGTTCTGTGCATTGCCCAACTGGATACCATCATAAAATACGCCCATGTGGTTAGTACCCATGCTTCGTATATCAAGCGTTTTAACACCTCCCACACCGCCATAGTCTTTCAATTGTACACCCGAGAAATAACGCACTGCATCGGCAACAGAAAAACTGTTAAGTCGCTGAAGCTGCTCACCCTCCAATTTCTGAGCGGGAATAACCTCAATATACGGCTTATATTCGCGTACAATACTTACTTCGTTCAATCTAAGCGTAGTGTCAAGAGCCTCAACTTCCACAGCCAAGACATCATGCGCCTGAAACAAAACATTCACCAGCACGCCAATAAAGCATAATATTTTCTTTCGTAACATTCTAAGTCGTTTAAGCTCTAATTACCGAGAGCCGTTAAACAATTAAACGACATGGCAGGTCTTCTGACTCGCTCTCACCCTCTTTCACCTTCCTTCCCGCAATAGAATATGCAGTGGAATAAGATTGGCTACTGGGCATTATCCGAGAGCATATACAGCAGCGGATTCTGTCCGGGATTCTCACCCGATTCCCTTTTCATTGTCTTGCAACGATACATCGCTCAACAACACCATATCGCCCACAAAGTTACACCTTTTTTTATTCAAATCAATACTTTTCTCAAAATAATATCTATTTTTGGAATAATCTCATAATCCGCTAAGAATAAAAAGTTTATGCGGAAAGT
>X67_European_Roe__coassemble_179_pt1 | contig 15832 bp, 11 predicted proteins | sample X67_European_Roe__metabat2_low_PE_011 | metagenome-assembled genome bin X67_European_Roe
TATTGTACCGTTGGCATTGCCTGCTATGTCTATTTCGGCTTTAGTTAATTCCTCAAGCATTTTTATAACATTCCCCTCATTGATAAATGGAGCAAATTTAACGCTGAAAGCCTCTTCTTCCTGTGTGAGATAGTTTAATTCAGGTGCTTTGATGTTGTAAATATAGTTCTCTCTGACCATTCTGGCTGCATATTTCAAGAAACGTCTTATTTTTTCTCGCTTATATGCAAAAATACGTTCCGACCATTCTCTGAGAGATTTAAGGTCTCTGGAATAAGCAAGTCTCATTAATGAGACGAATTCCTTGAAAAAATCCTTGCTTTCGCTGTTGTAAGCAAGATTGTTCTCTGCTTGGATTATATTTCCATCGGCAGTTGCTGCTACGGCTAAGGCATCTTGCCCGTCAAGATTATATTTTTCTTTCAAATATTCTGCGATAACATCAACCGGCAATCGCTTCAACTCTATGCGTTGTGTGCGTGAATATATGGTAGGCAGGATTGCATTGCAATTATCGCTTACAAGAATAAAGATCGAGTCATTGGAAGGCTCTTCGATTAATTTTAACAAACGATTGGCACATGTGGCGTTCATCTTTTCAGGAAGCCACATTATCAAGACTTTATATTTGGTGGAAAGGGAAGAAAGGCTCATTTTGTGAATTATGTTCACGCTTTCACCTTTATATATAACCGGCTGTGCATTCTCGTTCTTTAAAACTGCAAGCCATTTCTCATAATTCTCTACTATGGGATTTTCTGAAATGAATTCTTTCCATTCGCCGCTGTAGTCGTCGGAATTGGCATTCTCTTCACTCTTACCGCTTTTTTTAACTATAGGGAAAGAATAGTATGTATCGGCATGATTCAGTGACCGGTGTTGCAAGCATGATGGACAATGTCCGCATGAATCCCCGTTTTGGCGGTTCTCACAATGTATATATTGTGCCATTGCTCTTGCTAACGCCAGTTTTGGGATGCCGGGTTCGCCATGAATTAATAATGCGTGTGGAATCTCGTCATTATCGATCATTCTTATAATGCGGCTCTTTGCATTTTCTTGCCCTATAACTTCACTGAATTTCATGATTAATATATTTCAGATGCAACTTGTCTTACACTTTCTGTTGCGTTATGAGAATAGAAATGAATGCTTGGTACACCTGCCGCCATAAGTTCCTTCGCTTGTAATTTGCACCACTCGATACCCACTTGTTTTGCTTGGTTGTCATCTTTACATTTGCCTAATTCTTCGGCGAGTTCGCTCGGAAGGTCGACGTGGAAAACCTTGGGTAGCAATGTGAGCTGATTTCTGTTTACGATAGGCTTGATTGCCGGTATTACAGGAACATTAATGCCGATTTCTTTACAACGTTTGACAAATTCAAAATATTTGCCGTTGTCAAAAAACATTTGTGTAACAATATAATCTGCCCCCATATCAACCTTTTGTTTTAGCATTTTTAGGTCTACATCGATATTTGGTGCTTCTTCATGCTTTTCGGGGTATCCTGCAACACCGTAAGAAAAACGGTTGTTGTTGGTAATGTCCATTTTTGTACCATCGATAAAAAGCCCATCGTTGAATTTGTTGATTTGCTCAGCCAGTTCTATTGCGTGCATGTGTCCGTTTTCCACAGGTATGTATCTGTTCTCATGCTTTGCTTTATCTCCTCGTAGAACCAGAAGGTTGTTTATTCCAAGGAAATTCAAGTCGATTAACGCATGCTCGGTTTCAGTGCGTGAGAATCCGCTACAGATTATATGCGGAACAGCCGGAATACCGTATTTTTGCTGAATAGCTGCGGCAACAGCCACAGTACCCGGGCGATTACGCTCTGAGACACGTTGATACAATCCGTCATCGGTACTTTTGAATACCATTTCGCTACGGTGAGTTGTGATATTTATATATAATGGATTAAATTCCATTAGTGCATCGATGTTCTTGAAAAGATGTTCTATGCTTTTCCCTTTTAAAGGAGGAAGCACTTCAAATGAGAATCCGGTTTTATTCGGATTTGATAAAATGAGTTCAGATACTTTCATAATATCGTTAATTTTAAACAAAGATACAGCAAAGAGATTGTAATCGCAAATTGATGCGGTAAAATTTGATATTATTGCGAATGTTGGCTAAATTTGTAATATCTAAATAATTTTTGAATGAAAGGAAGAATTTTAGTTACCGGAGGAACTGGTTATATTGGTTCTCATACCACCGTTGAATTGCAATCGGCAGGTTATGAAGTGATTATTATAGACAACTTGTCAAATAGTAATGTGGAAGTGCTTGATGGAATTGAGCGTATCTCCGGAGTAAGACCTGTGTTTATAAAAGGTGATTGTACCGATATGGATTGCTTGAAGTCTATATTTGAAAAATATCCTGATATTAAAGGAATTATTAATTTTGCTGCAAGTAAAGCGGTGGGGGAATCGGTCGACAAGCCGATAATGTATTATCGCAATAATTTGAATACGTTGTACAACTTGTTGGAGCTTATGCCTGTATATGGAGTGAAAGGGCTTGTGTTTTCTTCGTCTTGTACTGTTTATGGTGAGCCGGATGAAAACCCTGTAACTGAAAATTCTCCGATTAAGAAAGCGACATCACCATACGGGAATACAAAACAGATTGCAGAGGAGGTGATTGCAGATTTTATCGCCTCAGGAGTACCGGTGAAAAGTACGCTGTTGAGATATTTTAATCCGGTGGGTGCGCATCCTTCGGCTGAGATAGGGGAGTTGCCTAACGGAGTGCCTAATAATCTTGTTCCGTTCTTGACACAGGCAGCAATAGGCATTAGAAAAGAACTTAGTGTGTTTGGTAATGATTATGATACGCCCGACGGCTCTTGTATTCGTGATTTTATAAATGTAGTAGACTTGGCAAAAGCGCATGTGTGCGCGCTCGACCGTATGCTGGAGAATCCTGATTGTGAATCGTTGGAAATTTATAATCTTGGAACAGGCAAAGGGGTATCGGTATTGGAATTGATAAATGCTTTTGAAAAAGTGAATGGTGTGAAAGTTCCATATAAAATAGTGGGACGTAGGACAGGAGATATTGTTAAAGTATGGGGTGACCCGTCAAAAGCTAATCGCATTTTAGGATGGAAAGCAGAAATTTCTGTTGAGGAAACAATGCGAACAGCTTGGAATTGGCAACTTAAATTGCGAGAACGAGGTGTAATGTGATGATTGTGCCACTCAGAGATAAATATCGAGAAAGTAATGGTATAAAAAAATCTCCAAGTTTTACTGCTTGGAGATTTTTTATTGGTTTTAAAGTTCAGCAATAATTTATTCTGCTGTTTCTGCAGGTGCTGCCTCAGTTGCAGCTTCTTCTGCTGCCTTTGCTGCTGCGGCTTCAGCTGCTGCTTTAGCCAATTCAGCTTTCTTTTGAGCTACAGCTTCAGCTTTTGCTGCATTTTTAGCAACTTCAGCTTCTAAGCGAGTCTTCTTGTCGGCTTTCTTAGCTTCAGCCAATTTGTTCTTCTTAGCTTCGATTGCTGCAACTTTTTCTTTCTTCCATGCATCAAAACGCTTTTGAGCTTCTTCTTCATTGAAAGCACCCTTTTTAACACCTACTTGCAAGTGCTTCATCAACAAAACTCCTTCATAAGAAAGGATGCGACGAACAGTGTCGGTAGGGATAGCTCCGCAATTTAACCAATATAAAGCTCTTTCAAAATTTAAGCTTATTGTAGCAGGATCAGTATTAGGGTTATAAGAACCAATCCTTTCAATAAATTTACCATCACGTGGTGCTCTGCTATCAGCGATAACAATAGGATAAAACGCATAGTCTTTGCGACCTTGGCGTTGTAATCTGATTTTTACTGCCATTTTAAATTTTGTATTTAATTTATTAATAAAAAGGGAACTTGCCCGAAGTTCCCCAAAATTGTTGCCTAAGAAGGATTCGAACCCTCACAGGCGGAACCAGAATCCGACGTGCTACCATTACACCATTAGGCAATTGCGGTGCAAAGGTAATGATTTTATTCGGATTAAAAAATATATTTAATAAAATAATTTAGAGTCTGTTTAAATTTTATCCCAAAATATTTCTAAAATAATCTCGAAATAAAATTAAAACAATTTCTAATTGTGTAAATGCTTGGGAAGTGCGCTCTGTATAGCGTTGTATGTATCGTTCATGATACTTTCCATGTCATATTTTCCCGATGTCGGTGGTTGAATGGGTTTGTGTATAGTGAGTGTGATTTTTCCGTATTTTATATTGAATAACGATGTCCGGGGCAGTATATTGAATGAACCGTCGATTGTGAGCGGCACTAAAGGCAGATGGAAATCTATGGCAAGTTTAAACGCTCCCTTTTTGAACGGATTCATTTTTCCATTAAATGTTCGTGTTCCTTCAGGGAATACAACAAGTGACATTCCGTTTCTTAAGCGTTTACGTGCTTCTACGATAGAACGAGCCATAGCCATAGCTGAAGAGCGGTCAACCATTATTTGTTCAGATAATTTGCATGCTGCACCTACAAATGGTATTTTTTCAATGCTCTTTTTCATCATCCATTTGAAATTATGCCCGAGAAATCCGTAAATGGTGAATATGTCGTATGCACCTTGGTGATTGGATACGAATACGTAGGATGTGTTTTTGTCTATATACTCACGGTTGCGCACTTCAACTCGGATAAACAATAGCCAGCACCAGCATTTACCCCAAATGTGCGGCGGGTAATATCCCCACCATTTGCTGCCGAATAAGATACTGCCTAATCCGGTTGTCATTGTGACAAGCAGAGTAATGATTATAAGTAGCGGATAGGCTATAATCCATTTATATATTTGAAATAAAATGTTAATCATTTTTATGCAAAATCAGAGTTGCACAAAGATACGTTAAATTTCGTGTATAACAAAGTCTAAAGATAAAAAATACACAAAACAGGCGCATCTGTGCAATTGATGATGCGCCTGCCTTTGTGTAATCGATATGTTTTATTTCGCTTTTGCCTCAACTTCCGGTGAAATGAGTTTGTATCCTTTACCGTGAATGTTGATGATTTCGATTGATGGATCATCTTTCAAGTGCTTGCGAAGTTTTGTAATGTAAACGTCCATGCTGCGTGCGTTGAAGTAATTATCGTCAATCCAAATTGTCTTCAATGCGAAGTTGCGTTCAAGGATTTCGTTCACATGTGCGCATAAAAGGCTTAATAATTCCGATTCCTTAGTCGTCAATTTTGTTACTTTGTCATCGATCATAAGCACTTGCTTTTGAGTGTCGAATGTGAACTTGCCTATCTTGTACATAGTAATTTCTTTTCCCTTTTTTCCTTTGACGCGGCGTAGAATGGCTTCAATACGGAATACCAATTCTTCCATACTGAAAGGTTTTGTGATATAGTCGTCTGCTCCTATCTTGAATCCTTCCAATATGTCTTCTTTCAGTGATTTTGCTGTTAAGAAAATAATGGGAACTTCGCTGTTAACAGTGCGGATTTCCTGTGCCAAAGCAAAACCGTCTTTTTTCGGCATCATAACGTCAAGTACGCACAAATCGTATTTTCCTTTCAAGAATGCCTTATAGCCACTTTCTCCATCGGCGAACAAATCAGCATTAAAACCTTTTGCCTGAAGATATTCTTTTAAAAGCATGCCAAGATTTTCGTCATCTTCGCATAATAGGATACGCAATTTTTCTTCCATAATTCGTTATTTTATTAGTGGTAATATTATTATAAATTTTGATCCTGTATTTAGCTCGCTTTCAACATGTATGCTGCCTTTGAATTGTGTGATGAGCTTGTGAACGTAAGCTAAGCCCAATCCAAAGCCTTTGACATCGTGTCTGTTGCCTGTTGATACACGGTAGAATTTTTCAAAAATTTTCTTGAGATCTTCTTTTTTGATACCTATGCCATTGTCTGCGATAGTAATTTCTATTTTGTCGTCGCCAAGGTTCTTAGTGCAAATTGAAAGGATAGGAGGAACGTCTTCTTTCTTGTATTTCAAGGCATTGTCCAAAAGATTGAATATGACATTTGTAAAATGCATTTCATCTACGTTGACAATGGAATCTTCTGCGTCAAGTTCGGTGGTTATTGTTCCTCCGTATTTTTCTACTTTCAGTTTGTGCGTGTGTACAACATTGGATACTACAAGATTAACATCAACTTCTTGTAGTTTCAGGGTTGCTTTTTGCTTGTCAAGCAATGACATCTGCAGAACTTTTTCTACTTGGAAACGAAGTCTTTTCGTTTCGTCATTTATTACTCCTGAAATATGCTGTAGCATGGTGGGGCTTTTTCTTACGGAATCATCGTTAAGCATTTGAGCTGCCAAAGATATGGTGGAAATAGGTGTTTTGAATTCATGCGTCATGTTGTTGATGAAATCATTTTTCATTTCCGATAGCTTCTTTTGCCTGAATGCTATTATTATTGTGAATAAAAACACAACAAGCAAAATGAATGTGAATGCAAATGACGGAATCATGAATCGTATGGATGAAAAGATGTAGTCGTTCTTTGTAGGGAATACGATTTTTAAATATGTCATTTTGTTCACCGGGTCATTCGGAAACAATACTTGTGTGTATACGTTGGATTCGTGTTCAGTGTTGTATCCGTTTGACTTGTATATTTCATTGCCCTTTCTGTCAACAACAGCAAACTCATAGGCAAGATTTATTCCGTTATTGCTTAGTTCATCTTTCAAGTAGCTGTTTACGACAGATGAATCGGCTCTTTCGGTGATAGGGCGGTTACTCGATTTGCTTAAAATGTTGAGAATTACCTCATTCAGCAACCCTTTCTGATATAAATACTGACCTTTAAGGATTTCCTGCATGGTTTGATACCGAGAGTTTATCCCTTTTAGGTTTCTTTCGCTTTTGGGGTCGACTTTAATAGCTTCCCAATTACCTTGTATTTTGTAGCTTGAAGATCCGTCGGGAGATGGTATGGAGTATTCCGTATCGCTTTTTGCTGATGCGGAATTGTTGTAGTATGAACTCTCAGCCTCATTTATGTCCTCTTCAAGGAAGTATTTCGTTTCGTCTTGTTCGAGTGAAGTGGATACACCATATAAACTTCTCTTCACTATTTCGGAGAATTGCTCGTTACGCATCTTTATTATGTTCTCCATGTACATAATTTGTACGAAGAGAAGTCCTATAAAAGAGCATGCCATAACGATGGTCAGAATCCAAATCGTAGACTTTTTCATTTTTGTATATTCATTTAATACACGTCAGTGTATCGTTTAATACTTTATTTTTTTAGATTAACAATTTATCTAAAAAATTGTTCCATATAGTTGTATTATTAATGAGAGTGTATTAACAATGCACGACAAAATTAACATAAAAGTGTGAAAAAAACAAAGTTTTGGTATGTAATTTTAATATTATGAATCGATTTTTTCTGAATAATTCCATAAAAGACTTCTTTTGGCAAAGTGATATGCATTCTGTCGAGTGAAAAATAAAGGCGATACGCCTCGGTGCTTCGTATCGCCTTTATTAATATGAGAATTAAGTCTTTTGTCAGTCTTCTTTGTTCTCTGCTTCGTATGCTTTTAATAATTTGTCTTGTACGTCGCCCGGAACAAGTTCGTATGATGCGAACTTCATTGTGAATGACGAGCGTCCTCCGGTGATTGAACTCAATGCGGTTGAATAGCTTGCCATTTCTTTCAAAGGAACTTTTGCAGAAATCTTTTCAAGTCCCTTGTCGCTTTCCATACCCATTATTAACGCTCTACGACCTTGTAAATCGCTCATTACATCACCCATCTTATCGCTTGGGACAAGGACTTCAACGTCATATACCGGTTCAAGAATTTTAGGATTTGCATTCTTGAATGCTTCGCTGAATGCGTTACGTCCGGCAAGTCGGAATGATATTTCGTTGGAATCTACCGGGTGCATTTTACCATCATATATGCAAACTCTGACATCTCGAGCATAAGAGCCGGTAAGAGGACCTTGTTCCATTCTGTCCATTAGTCCCTTGACGATAGCATGAATGAAACGAGCGTCGATAGCACCGCCTACGATACAATTGCATACTACAAGCTTGCCGCCCCATTCCAATGGAATTTCCTGAGTATCTTTTACGTTCATCTTGAATTCCTGACCGTTGAACTTGTAGGTGTCAGGTTTCGGCATGCCTTCTTCGTATGGCTCGATAATCAAGTGAACTTCACCGAATTGACCTGCTCCTCCTGATTGTTTCTTGTGGCGATAGTCGGCACGTGCTGCTTTTGTTATTGTTTCGCGGTATGGTATTTTTGGCTCGATGTAGTTTATTGCCAATTTTTCATTATTCTCTATACGCCATTTTAATGTTCTCAAGTGGAACTCACCTTGTCCTGAAACTATTGTTTGTTTCAACTCTTTGGATTGTTCGACAATCCATGTCGGGTCTTCTTCATGCATGCGGGTGAGAATAGCACTTAATTTTTCAGCATCTGCTTCATTCGCCGGCTTGATAGCACGTTGATATTTTGGTGCCGGATATTTGATGAAATCAAATTTATATTCGCATCCTGCGCCGTTAAGGGTACAACCTGTGCGTACATCTTTCATCTTGACAGTAGCACCTATGTCGCCTGCTTTTAACTCATCAACTGCAGTTTTTACTTGTCCGCATACACAATATATTTGTGCAAGGCGTTCCTTGCTGTCACGGTTCATGTTGGTGACATCAGAGCCTGCTTTCAACGTGCCGGACATGACTTTGAAATATGTAACTTCGCCGATGTGTGGTTCTACGGTTGTTTTAAATACGAATAAACTTAAAGGACCATTGGCGTCAACCGGAACTTCTTCAAGGTCGCAGTTAACCGGTGCCGGCATATCGTTTACGAATGGTACGACATTACCAAGGAATTCCATCATGCGGCGAACTCCCATGTCTTTCAATGCACTTACGCAGAATACCGGGAATATGCTGCGATCTACAAGACCCTTGCGTATGCCCAAACGTAGTTCGTCTTCTGTTAATGCTCCTTGGTCAAAGAATTTATCCATCAAAGTTTCATCGTTTTCAGCTGCTGCTTCAACCAATTGCTGGTGCATTTCCAATGCTTTTTCCTTAAACTCTTCAGGAATCTCAGTAATGGTAGGAACACCACCTTCCGGTCCCCATGTGTATTGTTTCATTAAGAGTACGTCTATCATGGAGTTGAAGGAAGGACCGCAGTTTATAGGGAACTGAATAGGAACGACCTTGTTGCCATAATGTTCTCTAAGTTGTAGTAAAGAATTGTCAAAGTCGGCTTTTTCTCCGTCCAATTGATTTATTGCAAAAATTATTGGTTTCTTTAATTGCTCGCATGTGCGGAAGATATTTTGTGTGCCAACTTCAACGCCGTATTGTCCGTCAATAAGTATAACTCCGGTATCGGTAACATTTAATGCTGTGATTGCATTACCTACGAAGTCGTCACTGCCCGGGCAGTCGATAACGTTAAGTTTCTTGTTTAAGAACTCGGAATAGAACACTGTTGAGAACACAGAGTATCCATATTCCTTCTCAACTGGGAAATAGTCGCAGGTTGTGGTTTTAGCTTCAACCGAACCTCTACGTTTTATAACTCCACACTCGTAAAGCATAGCTTCTGCAAGTGTGGTTTTACCGGATCCTTTGCTACCAAGCAAAGAGATGTTTTTGATTTCGTTAGTTTGATAAACCTTCATGTTATTAGCGATTTTATTAATTTCTAAAATAGTTAATTTTAATAAGCGGTTGCAAATTATGAATTTTTTTTGAAAAAACAATGATTTGACAATATGTTAAAAAACATGCTTTATAATCATTCCTTTTGTTTGCGATAGAAGTTATAATGTATTACTTTTGCAAACTTATGGCTGGAATATATATTCATATACCTTTTTGTGAGAAACGTTGTATATATTGCGATTTTTATTCAACAACCGACAATCGATTGGCTGAAAAGTATATAGATTGTTTGGTGACGGAATTGAATAATCGTATATGTGAATTAGGCAATGAAAAAATCTCTACTATATATATAGGTGGAGGTACGCCATCTCAATTGTCGGTAGGGCAGCTTTCACGCTTAGTAGAATCTATTGCAGAGATGGCTGATTTCAGCAAAATAGAAGAATTTACAATAGAAGTAAATCCTGATGATGTAACACTTGATTATATGGGTAAATGCAAAGCTTTGGGTATAAACCGAATAAGCATGGGGGTGCAGAGCTTTGTTGATAGCGAACTTAAAACAATAAATAGGCGTCATACTGCGGGACAAGCTAAAGATGCAATTGATATGATAAAATCGGTGGGTTTTGAAAATATAAGCATTGATTTGATTTATGGCTTACCGCAACAGACGATTGAATCATGGAAATACTCAATAAACAACGCAGTGGCTCTTGCGATTCCGCATATATCTTGTTATAATTTGAGTTATGAGGAAGGTACTGTGTTGTATAGAATGAGAGAGAAGGGTGAAATTCAGGAATGTGATGAAGACGATTGCATAAGAATGTATGATATTTTGGTTGCAGAATTGACGAGAGCCGGATATGAGCATTATGAAATATCGAATTTCTCAAAGCCCGGTTTGTATTCCCGGCATAACTCAAATTATTGGAATTATACACCGTATTTGGGACTTGGTGCTGCTGCTCATAGTTTTGACGGTAAGGTTAGGCGTTATAATCCTTCCTCGATTATGGACTATATTAAAAAGGTAGGGAGTAACGGAACTGCTTATGAAAATGAACAGGAGACCGATTGGGAGCGGTATAATGAATATGTGATGATGAATCTGCGTACGATGTGGGGACTTCGAACTGAGCAGATTCGTGAACGATTCGGAGAGGTATTATACAACCACCTTATTATATATAGTAGAAGATTCGTGTCCAATGGGGAACTGCGTGAGTGTAATGGAAACTTATCACTTACTGAAAAGGGCATTATGCTTTCTGATTATATAATACGCACTCTTATGTATCTTCCGGAATAGTATTTTTTTGATACGCTTTTTAAACGCTGTAACGTGAAAAACAATTATTATTTACTACCTTTGTTATTTAAGAAATTTATGTGTCGATGAAAAAGGTTATATTTTCAGTTATATTGATTTTGTTTGTATATGCGTGTGCAATGTCGCAGACTATAAGTTTCAGTGGTAATACACATGCGGTGATGACATTAACACCCGAAAAGAATACGGGTTTGGATAAAATTTATGTATTATATGAAACTGACGGTGTGTCTATGAGTTTTGAGGCATCGGATGCGTATTCCCCGGTAAAATGGTATAAGTATGGAACTTTGGGAGGTGGTTATGCCGAGGAAATCACTGAGATATCTCAAAGCGGTACTATAACCACGTTGTCTCAAGTAATTCCCAATAGCGGCTATATAATAGAGGTGGGAGATATAAGAAAGTATATTTGGATAGTAGATTATTCCGATTATTATTTGTCTTTGGATGGTATAGAACCGGATGTGAATCAAGATTGCGGAAGTATTTCACTAAATGTGTCAGGCAGTGGAGCCGATATTAATTATACTACAATAAACGGCATAGCAAAGAAACTAAGCCGTGAAATAAAACTTACATATAGCACGCTTGAATGGGATAGTGAAGGACAACAATGGAATCAAATAGAGGTTACTGAAGAATATGAAGGTTTTAAGCCATCAATATATGAACAAGCTCCATTATGTAATACAACTTTTGTTTTATCGGGTGATAAATTCCTTGAATATTGGGGCGAGGGCGTAGAAGTGGTTAGTTCAAGTTATACTGCGCATTCGATTGATGTGCAGACGACAGCAGAACAAATAAGACGTGAGATTCCGAATGAAAAAACGGAAAGTGATGAAACAACGCTGGGTGGTTCGGCTCCTGTGGATGTGACATTTTCGGCGTATCCCACAGATGCAGTTGCTCAACGTGAGTGGCAAATGTCTTCTGATCCGGAATTTGGTACAATTGAAAGCAGTTATACAGAGGATGTATTACAAGAAACATTTACTGAAGTCGGAACATTTTACGTTAGATATGTTGCAAGAAATGCTGACGGTTCTTGTGAGGTAGTAGGTGAAACTTATACAGTTTCAATAGGAGAATCCGGTTTGATATGTCCGAATGCATTCTCACCACAGGCTACACCCGGTGTGAATGATGAGTGGCGTGTTCAGTATAAATCTATAATATCGTTTAAATGTTGGATTTTTAATCGTTGGGGTGTGCAAATTTGTGAATTAAATGATCCTTCTCAAGGCTGGGATGGAAAATATAAGGGCAAATATGTTGGCTCGGGAACTTATTATTATGTGATAAAGGCTAAAGGTGCCGATGGGAAAAATTATAACCTAAAAGGAGATATCAACATTATTAATTATAAAGGTAATGAAACGACCGGTAATAATAATGGTGAAGGTGTGATAGAATGAACTTATGTATGTGTGAAAAGATAAAATGTTTAGGTTGATATGAAAATGAATGGAGAAGATGTGGATTGTGTGTCGGTGTATGGCGCAAGAGTTCACAATCTTAAAAATATAGATGTGGAGATTCCGCACGGAAAACTTACTGTCATCACAGGGTTGAGCGGGAGTGGAAAGTCTTCATTGGCATTTGATACAATATTTGCCGAAGGACAGCGCCGTTATTTGGAAACCTTTTCGGCTTATGCAAGGAATATGCTTGGTGTTCTGGAACGACCTGATGTGGATAAAATAACAGGGCTAAGTCCTGTTATTTCAATAGAGCAGAAAACTGTGAATAAAAATCCGCGAAGTACGATAGGGACAACGACCGAAGTGTATGACTTCTTGCGCTTGTTATTTGCAAGAGCCGCCGATGCTTATTCGTATCTGTCGGGAGCTAAGATGGTGAAATACACCGAAGAGAAAATACTTACGTTGATTGTAGAAAAATATAACGGCAAACGCATTTATATACTGGCTCCGGTAGTAAAGAATCGTAAAGGTCATTACAAGGAACTATTCGAACAACTTCGTAAAAAAGGTTTTGTGACTACACGTGTAGACGGAGAACTGAAAGAAATATCATTTGGAATGAAACTTGACCGTTATAGGAATCATAGTGTGGAAATTGTGGTTGATAAACTGAAAGTTTCTGATAAGGATATAACCAGATTAAAAGAATCTATTGGCGTCGCATTTAAGCATGGGGACGGGCAGTTGATGATACTTGACGTTGATTCTGATAAAATAGGGCATTATAGTAGAATGTTGATGGATCCTGAGACGGGGTTGTCTTATGCAGAGCCTGCACCGCATAATTTTTCTTTCAATTCCCCGCAAGGGGCATGCCGCAAATGTAAGGGGCTTGGCTATGTGAATGAAATCGACAGGGAGAAAATAATGCCTGATTTAGGTGTCTCAATTTATGACGGAGGAATTCAGCCTCTTGGCAGATATAAGAATTCGCTTATATTTTGGCAAATTTCTGCTATTTGTGAAAAATATGGAGTGGATTTGAAAACTCCGTTGAAAGATGTTCCTGAAGAAGCTATAGACGATATTATGAACGGTACTGATGAACGTTTGGTCATAAATAATGAGACGATGAGTACGTCAAATTATTTTTTGACTTATGATGGTCTTGTCAAATATATAGAGATGCAACAATCGGAGGATGCCGATGCACAAGCGCAGAAATGGGCGGGACAATTTTTCTCTCGTATTGAATGTCCTGAGTGTAAAGGTGCACGATTGAATAAGGAGGCTTTGCATTATTTTATAAACGGTAAGAATATAGCAGAACTTGCATCAATGGATATATCCGAATTGAGAGATTGGATGCTGAATGTTGAGAATGTGATGACAGTGCAGCAATGGAAAATTGCAAAAGAAATAGTGAAAGAGATTAATGGTCGTTTGGGCTTTCTTGTTGATGTTGGTCTTGATTATCTGTCATTAAATCGTAATTCCGCTACATTGTCGGGTGGAGAGAGCCAAAGAATACGGTTGGCAACCCAGATAGGATCACAGCTTGTAAATGTGCTTTATATACTTGATGAACCAAGCATAGGTTTGCATCAACGAGATAACCGGCGGTTAATTAATTCTTTGAAAACTTTGCGAGATTCAGGGAATTCTATTATGGTGGTAGAACATGACAAAGATATGATGCTTGAGGCTGATTATATAATTGATATAGGTCCTAAAGCCGGCAGGAAGGGTGGTAATGTGGTTTTTGTCGGAACACCTAAGGAAATGCTTGGTACACATACGCTGACAGCCGATTATCTGAATGGAGCTAAGTATATTGCAATTCCAACAGAACGTCGTATGGGGAATGGTAAATATCTTGAGCTAAAGGGATGTAGAGGACATAATCTTAAAAATATAGATGTGAAATTACCGTTAGGGACATTCCTTTGTGTTACCGGTGTGTCCGGTAGTGGTAAGTCCAGTTTGATAAACGGAACGCTTCAGCCTATTTTGAGCCAAAAGTTTTACCGTTCAGGTACTGCACCGTTGCCTTATGATGCGGTATATGGATTGGAGTATATAGATAAGGTGGTGACAGTAGATCAATCTCCTCTCGGAAAATCGCCACGTTCAAATCCTGCCACCTATACGGGTGTCTTTTCTGATATAAGAAATGTATTTGTTAATTTACCTGAGTCTAAGATGCGAGGGTATAAGCCGGGACGATTTTCGTTTAACGTAAGTGGTGGACGTTGTGAAGTGTGCAAAGGTAATGGGTATAATACGATTGAAATGAATTTTTTGCCCGATGTGCTTGTTCCATGTGAAGAATGTAACGGAAAACGTTATAACAGAGAGACTTTAGAAGTTAGATTTAAGGGAAAATCCATTGCTGAAGTCCTTGACATGACGATAAATCAAGCCGTGGAATTTTTTGAGAATATTCCTGCGATTCTCGGTAAGATAAAAGTATTGCAAGATGTGGGGTTAGGGTATATAAAGTTGGGACAACCGTCAAGTACTTTATCGGGAGGGGAGTGTCAACGAGTGAAACTTGCGGCTGAGTTGTCTAAACGAGATACAGGAAAAACAATTTATATATTAGATGAACCTACTACCGGATTACATTTTGAGGATATAAAAATCCTTTTGGAGGTTTTAAATAAATTGGTAAAAAAAGGAAATACGGTAATAGTGATAGAACATAATCTTGATGTGATAAAATGTGCTGATTACATTATAGACTTAGGTCCTGAAGGTGGACGGAATGGGGGACGAATAATGGCAACCGGAACTCCTGAAGAGATAATAAATTGTGTTGATTCGGTTACGGCTGAGTATATAATGACAGAATTGTCGGTATAAATAGTGTTTTTTTAGGTTTGTTGTGCCTATTTCTCCTAAAAAATGGTTATAAAATCATCTGAAAATAGTTTTTCGGGTGATTTTCTTATTATATCTTATTGTATCTTGTATTTCGATTTAATGTGTTGATTTGTAGTGTTTTGCGAGAAAGGTTTAAGCGTTTCAACTTGCTTAGAATGGATTTTGATTATTAAATTCGACCGGAAATTAATATTGAAATTAAATTCTTCAAGGAAATTGAGTTAGGTAAAATAACCAAAGTGCGGTTTTCAAAAACAAATAAAATCGGGAATAAAAGGTGATTGAATGGATTTGAAATTGAAAATAGGGATGATTTATCATTTCTCAAATGAAATATCAAAAGTAGTTAGCTGTAAAACGCAAATTAACAATCAGAATTATTTACAAAGTCAAAATAAGACTAATTGAAATTATTAACAAATGCTACAATAGTATGATTTATAATGTATTATGTGTGTTTTATGAAGTTTTGATTTAAATTACCATAAATTTCATATCCTCATATAT
>X67_European_Roe__coassemble_180_pt1 | contig 15825 bp, 12 predicted proteins | sample X67_European_Roe__metabat2_low_PE_011 | metagenome-assembled genome bin X67_European_Roe
GTACCCGACATCGACTATCCCGGAGTGACTATAGACAGCGTGGCACGGCTTGATAGCAGAAACTACCAGATTCTATACATAAACATTTCACCCGAAACTCAACCGGGTACTATGACCATTACGTTCCGAAATGGAAAGAAAAGTATCAAAATACCTTACGAACTGAAAAAACGTGATGGAGTTCTGCCTGACACATTCTCTTCGGAAGATGTACTATACCTGATAATGCCCGACCGCTTTGCCGACGGCGACACCGGTAATAATACGCTAAAAGAACTTCATTTCCCTGTAAAAGTCAACCGCAATGACCCTAACGCACGACATGGCGGTGACCTTAAAGGAATCGAAAACAATCTCGACTATATCGAATCGCTTGGAGTGACTGCCATTTGGCTTAACCCGGTATTGGAAAACGATATGCCGGGCGGAGCCTATCACGGCTATGCCACGACAGATTACTATCGAGTAGACCCACGTTTCGGAACAAATGAAGAATACCGTAACCTCATTGCCGAGTCACACAAGCGTGGTATTAAAGTGGTAATGGATATGATTTTCAATCACTCCGGCAGCTCTCATCCTTGGATTGACGATCTGCCAAGCAAAGACTGGCTCAACTATCCGGATGGAAGTAAACTGACTAACTTCCGGCTTTCTACTATTAATGACCCTTATGCCAGCGACTATGACCGCACTCGTTCGGTGAAAGGATGGTTCGTTCCGTCTATGCCTGACCTTAACCAAGAGAATCCGCATCTTATGCGTTATCTTATTCAAAATTCAATATGGTGGATTGAATATAGTAAGATAGACGGAATACGCATGGATACATATCCATACGCCGACATGAAACCAATGGCTCAATGGATTGCAGATGTTCAGAAAGAATACCCCGGTTATAATATCGTGGGAGAAGCATGGTATGGAGATGTGTCAGGTACTGCATACTGGCAACGGGGCAGCCGCCTCAACAAGCAAGGAGACCCTAACCTGCCTACGGTAATGGACTTCCCAACTATGATTATAGCCACTCAAGCGTTCCATGAAAACACGCTTGAGTACGGCAAAGGATTGAATAAGATTTATAATCGTCTGTCTTTAGATTATCTATACGAAGAACCTAAAAATGTACTTACTTTCCTTGACAACCACGACACCGACCGATTCTTGCTTACTGAGCCTGAAAATCTCGGTGCATGGAAACAAGGTATAGCATTTTTGCTCACCACACGCGGTATCCCTCAAATATACTATGGCACCGAACTCCTTATGCACGGCAATAAGAAGAAAACAGACGGCGACGTGAGGAAAGATGTGCCCGGAGGATTCCCGGGTGACACCGTAAACGCATTTGCTAAAGAAGGGCGCACTGCATTACAGAACGAAGCAATAGACTTCCTGAGCAAAGTAGCCAACTGGCGTAAGGGAAACAAAGTGATTTCTGAAGGTACACTTAAACATTTCATGCCGGAAAATGGAATGTACGTATATGAACGTCGACTAAATGACCGCCGGGCTGTCATAATCATGAACGGAACCGATACAAGTCTCACTATCGACATGAGTATATACAGTGAAATACTTCCGGCAGGAACGAAACTACATGATGTGGTTACCGGTGAAGACATCACTATCGTTCCACAAATGACATTCGCTCCGCGTGCTCTATATATCTTAGAGTAGATACTTTCGAAATTTCCATCAAAAAAATGAATCCGTTCTGAACTGTTTCCATAAATTCAGAATGGATTCTCTGTTTATATCCGGAATTTATCTTAACTTTGCAAACGTAGAACAATTACGACACTGACAGATGGATATTGATTTTGTAATCACGTGGGTGAACATGGATGACCCCAAATGGCAAGCTGACTTCTCAAAATACTCAGGGAAAAAGGAAAACACAAAAAACGGCATATCCAAAGCCCGTTTCCGTGATTATGGCTTTTTAAAATACTGGTTTAGGGGAGTTGAAAAGTTTGCACCGTGGGTGCGTAAGATTCATTTTGTCACCAGTGGACAAAAACCGGAATGGCTCAATGAAAACAATCCTAAAATCAATTTAGTAAACCATAAGGATTACATTCCGGAAAAATTCCTGCCTACTTATAATTCGGTCGTAATTGAGCGATACATACACAAAATACCCGACCTGGCAGAACATTTCGTTTATTTCAATGACGATTTTTATATAATAAATTTCTTAAGTCAAGAACGTTTTTTCAAGAACGGTCTGCCCTGTGACATCGCCACATTCCTATATAACCCTTCATGGTCTCAATGGTATAAAAGGATAAAGAATAATCTGAAAATCATAAATAAGCACTTTGACAAAAAAGAAGTAATGGCTCGAGACCATGATAAATGGTTTCATAAAAGCTACGGCTCACGAGCAAAATGGAATTATATACTGAAACCCTACGGCAAGTTTATCACATTACGCACTCCTCATAACGCCCAGCCCTACCTAAAAAGCACTTTTGAAGAAGTGTGGGCTGTGGCAGAAAAAGAATTAACCGAGACATCGGTTAATCGATTCCGCGCTTTAAACGATTATACACCGGAACTTTTTCGCACTTGGCAAATTTGCCGAGGCAATTTTGAGCCATACAACACCTATAAAGATACAAAGATGTTCCCTCTCATGCTCAGACCCAAGCAAGCTATTAAGGCAATCTACGAACAATCCTATTCTCTTATATGCTTGAATGACAACGTACATATACGCAATTATGCACAAGTCATGGAAGAAATCAAGAACGCATTTGAGAGTATTCTCCCTGAAAAATCAAGTTTTGAATTATAACAATCAACAACATGAATAAGGTACTTGCAGAAATCATAGCAGGAGTCATCCCATGTAAAATGGAACGAAACAGATGGCGAGGCATTTTACGTTTCGGTCTTTGGAATGCCATAAAGCTAAGATATCAACTTAAACATGATCACACACAACCGAAATATTATTTAGCTGTGTGTGCCATTGCAAAAAACGAAGGACCTTATTTCAAGGAATGGATAGAATGGCATCACAAACATGGCGTAGAGAAGTTCTACATCTACGACAACGAAAGTACCGACTGTACCAAGGAAGTGCTTGAGCCATATATAAAATCCGGATTGGTGGAATACAACTATTTCCCCGGATACAGGAAGCAATTGGCTGCATACGATGACTGCTTGGCAAAACATCGTATGGAGAACCGATGGATTGCATTCATTGATTTAGACGAATTCATTGTACCTATAAAAGACAATTCTATTCCTGATTTCCTAAAACGTTTTGAGGGCGTTCCTGCCGTAGAAATTAATTGGCTTGTGTACGGCAGCAGCGGAGCTAAAGAAAAAACTCCCGGCACGATGATGGAACGATTCAAACGTCACTCACAACCAACCCATTATTTGAATCGACATGTAAAAAGTATTGTAGATACACGAAAAATATATAATCTTATCGGCTGCCACGAAGCTTCACGTATTTCCGGTTATGCCTCCGACACTCATGGCAATCCCATTAAGAAAAATTTTCGCTCGCGCGAACCACTACAAGACATTATACGTATCAATCATTATGCTGTAAGGTCTTTCGAAGAATTTATAGAAAAACAATCTCGCGGAAGAGCCAGCGGAACAAAAAGGACTGTAGAAACCGAATACTTTTATAAATATGACCTTAACGATATCGCAGAATAAATAAGTTACTTTTCAAACTGCGATTTTTCAGGGAAACGCCTATCCAAAAATTCAGATGCCATTCTCCTGTCAGTATCTTCAGCATATTCCGAATCATTCATACAAAAGAAAATAGGATTAAACCTTTCCAACTTACCATAGTGTCTTTTGTTTTGAATATGAAGCCTAAACGATGTCTTTTGTGTAACATAATGCAAATGTCCTCGTTTTTCTGCCAATGGAACATAAGAATATATATTACGCTGCACATCATCGGCTTTACGAACACGGTTTTGCAATGTTGCCCCTATTTCTTCCTTAAACACCTCTCTCACACGCAAACAATTGCTTTTCAAATAGCTATCGATATTATGATGCGTTTTTCCTCCAAAATAGATACCGTATTTTCTTTCCACCAATTCAGCCGTATTCTTAATAGCCATAACATAGTTACTTAGCTTTTTACATAAGACCTTTTCTTTGAACCACAAGGAAAATTTTCTGAAAGGACGGCGATTAAAGCGTATAATAGGGAGACCATCAGAAGCAAAGAATGTATCGGGAGAAACAGGCTTATTTATATACATATCATCATTACCATACAAGAAATGCTCGGCAAGATCCGGTATCTGACATAAAAAATGTTCTATCAGACGTGAATTGAAACAAGGAAGACTTTGAGCCGGCATTATTTCTTTATGATCTATAATTTTAATTCTGGGATGGGACGTATCCAACCAACTCGGAATCTGATTATCTGTAACTATAAAAATCTTTCGAATCCAAGGTGCATACATTTCCAATGAGCGCAGACTGTATTTCAATTCATCATTATTGGCATATCTGCCCTCACAATTTACGGCCGATTTCTTCTCAGCTTTTCCAATCCATGCATTACGCTTTGCTTGCCAAACGGGATCGCTGCCGTCAACCCATAAATAAACAAAATCAATATCCATCAGTCTTCTATTATTTTTTATATCCGATTCTTTCTCTTATTTCAGGATACTCCTCAAGAATGGTTCTCAATACAGTAGCATTCCTATCTACTCCCGACCTGAAATTTACCGTTTTTAATGACAATTCGCTCGGTTTTTCTATATCTACAGGTCTGTAACAACCAAAAGGTACAGGTACTATACGTGTGCCGTTAGCAACAGCGGCAGCCCAGAACCAGATATCATCAGTTGTCGGAGCCATCTTTGTAAACAACTCCTCATCTATCATTTCCTGTTTCATGCAATGTGGAGGATACAACACTCCTCCTACACCGGTCTGCAAATTTCTATAACCGGCATGAATCCTTTTTAACAAAAAATAAAACCATTTATATTTATGCCACTTACGATAAGGTTTATCCGGTCTGATACGTCTCACCCGATGAGCGACTATCGCATTGGGAATCTGTTTATGAACATGCAACAGCTCTTTCAGCATATCAGTATGGTAAATCACATCATCATCAATAGTCACTATTACATCATCAGGAAAATCCAACAACGCCGGTACCAATTTTCTATATGAACGTATATCTCGCGGATAGTCTCGTATTTCAAATCGAGGATTTTCCTCCGCCAACGTCAATAGTTCTTGCGGTATATCCATACCTTCCTCTTCGAATTGAGAAAAAGTGAGATAAAGCACTATTTTATCGGGCAAAACAGAACCTTCAAGAATGGATTGAATAGCCCGACCTGCATACGGTATTGCCGCAGGAAATGAAGTCAGAGTTACTACAATCTTTTCTCTACCGTTATTCTTATTCATCATTTTCCATCTTTTGTTTAACAAGCGGGAATCTTTCAAGAACAGCCTTTAATGCCGAGACATTTCGGTCAGTTCCCGATTTGAAATTGGTGGTTTTCAACGACAATTTATGCGGTTTTCCTAAACCTTTTGGCTTATTATAACCGAATGGAACAGGTACAACAGGATAATCATTGGCAACTCCGGCTGCCCAAAACCATATATCATCAGTCGTAGGAGCCAATTCGGTAAACAGTTCCACAGCAAGCATCTCCTTCTTCAATGAATGCGGCGGATATAGCACACCGCCTACACCGGTTTGCATGTTTCTATATCCCGAATAAATTCGTTTCAGCAAAAAATGATACCACCTATACTTACGCCATTTGCGGTAAGGCTTATCAGGTATTATCAGTTTGGCTCTATGTGCTAATATCGCACACGGCATCTCTTCATGTAATCGAAGTAAATCTCGCAACATATGCCTATGATATTTCACATCGTCATCAATGGTCACTATCACAGCATCGGGAAAATCAATCAATGCCGGTATCAATTTCCTATATGAACGTATATCCTGCGGATAGTCACGTATTTCAAACCGAAGATTTTCCTCAGCCAACTTCAATAGTTCTTGCGGTACACCTATACCTTCCTCTTCAAATTGAGAAAAAGTAAGATAAAGCACCACCTTATCGGGAAGAACAGAACCTTCAAGTATGGATTGAATAGCCCGACCTGCATACGGTATTGCTGCAGGAAATGAGGTTAGAGATACGATAACCTGTTGCTTGAATTTACTCGGATTCATACGTTTCACTAATATCCTTATTCTTCACAAAGATAGCGAATATTTAAAGACCACACAAAAAACAATACCTTTTTGAGGTGTAAAAAACCTCCTTTCTGTGTTTATAAAAAAAACGGCAGTTTACGTTAACTAAGAATTATTTGGAATGATTCCAAATAAGAAAATTATAACACAGTCACATATTCACGACAAATAAACACTCATTTCAGCTAAATAATCTACGATTTTAATTCATTATATATTTTTAACAATTGGGGGGGTAAATACACTCATCTTAACCTACCTTTGCACCGATAATTAACAACAGCTATTAATAAGAAAAAAATTATGAAGAAATTAAATTTGTTAAGCATTTTACTGATGCTTTTTATGTGTGCAGGGTTTGCAGCTTGTGAGGATGACGAAAAAGGTGAGAACGAAACCACTCCTCCGGGCAACAATGACATCGTTGAAACACCGGATGACGACACAAGCAATCCGGGAGAATATTTTGAAACAACAGCAGAATTATTCCTTGAATATTTCAACGCCAACGACCAGAAAGCTGTATTGACTCTTCTTGATGATTTCATTCAGGAATACGGCGACTATGACATTGAAATTGAAGAAAACCGCTCATCGGCAAAACCTCTATACGCATACATCAAAAACACACACAAAGCCATCAATACCGGTAATTATTCTCGCGCATCAAGCTCCGATGTGTGGAAATTCGCCGATTTCACAGGTATTTATGAGCCTAACGACAGAACTTGGTGCTGGGAACGCACAGGAAATTCCGATGCATTGATTTTCAAGTTCAGTCACCGCGGAGCATCTTGCGAATTTAAGATTTCGGCTTCAAGCGACAAATACACTATAGACATCGACAATTACGAATCAGTGGAAGTGCCGAAAACAATCACAACTACACTTACCGAAGGTAATACCACTCATTTGAAATCAGTATTCAAATCAAACTACAGCTCTACAGGTCACACTATGAGCGCAAATCTTAATCTCGCCATCGCCAACCTCGTTTTCGTAAGCAATATCGAGGGTAACGACAGCAAGCTAAGCGTATCTCAATCGTTCACCGTTGGAGATAAGACTTTAAGTACAGCTTCGGCAACCATCAACGGACATAATCTATGTAACCGTTCGGCTATCGAGAAAGCCATCGAGGATGACGATGAAAGAGCCTTGGATAATTTCTTCTCCGATGCAAGCGGGGAAAGCGATGTTCTCGGACGTGTTCAAGTCAAAGCTGAAGTCAACTCTCTTTATGCAATCGTCAAAGCAATCGAAGACCGCCAGGACGCAGATGATGGAAATGGCGATGATGAACAAATTGAGAAGAAGTATGCTAAAGCAATGAATGAGGCAATAAAAGGCTCTTTCTATTTTGCACGTAAAAATCAGAAGCAAGGTGACGTTCTATTTAAAGCAATCTACGAAGAAGATACTTGGGGTGACACCTATTGGGAAACCTATATGTGTCTTCAATTCAACGATGGAAGTAACTATACATTTGAAGATTATTTCGGAAACGGTAACTTCTACAGCACAGAATCACTATTTACCAACTTGATTGACTCCTACAAAAACATTCTTGGAATCGATTAAGTAACACACACTCACTCTTTTTATTAATTCAGCGAACAATAGTCATAGCATGAACCCACGTAACTGTATATTACTATTGTTCGCTATTCTTTTATCGGCGGGTATTAAAGCACAAGACACCAAACCTACGCTGATAAACGACACCATACAGGAAATCACTGTCACGGCTAAAGCACATAATGCCACATCCATTTCACGCCACGGCGATAAGATAAGCCTATCGACCCACAACCTCAGCAGGCAAGTAAATATTTTGGGCAGTGCCGACGCTTTCAAATACATACAGCTATTACCCGGTGTCAAGACCAACAGCGATTACACTACCGGGACATCCGTTCAGGGATGTGACTTCTCACACACAGCCATAGAAATGGATGAAGCCACATTATTCTATCCATATCATTTATTGGGTATTTTTTCTGCTTGCAATAACGACCATTTTTCTTCCGTTTCTCTTGAAAAGAGCATACATTCAGCTGATTTTGCCAACAGGCTCGGCGGAAAAATATCAGTCATGCCACATAACGTGCCAATAAAGAAATTCACAGGCAGTGCCAATATAGGTCTCATTTCCTCGGGAACATCTCTGTCCATTCCCTTATCATCCCAATGCGCTCTTATCCTCTCCGGCAGATTATCCTACCTGAATACCTTGTATTCCGGTCTTATGGAAAACAAAGACAATAAAATCAATTATGATTTTTTCGACACCAATCTCACGTTCATCTATAAGAAGAATAAGGCAAACACGCTATCAATAAACGCATTGCTCGGACAGGACAGGCTAAAATGCTACAATAAGGAAAGTTTTCTCAATCTAAAAATGGGTTGGGACAACACTGCCATTTCTGCATCTTGGGAACATACCGGAAAGACCTATCATAAAAGCAGCATTTCCTTTTCCGACTTAAAAAATGAACTACAGCTCCAAATGCCGGAATTTAACATCGGTATTCCTGCCGAAATCTCACACTTTTCAGCAAAAGAAAAAATCACCGTTGCCTTAGGAAAAAAATTATCATTTAATACAGGCTGTGCATTAGAATACTACCGTCTGCTGGAAAACAACAGCAATATTAGCGGTATGCCTGACGAAAACCACACAAGCGATTCGCACTATAGTGCAACAGAAAGCCGCCTACATGGCGAATTAGATTATCTGTTTCATGAAAACTGGGAACTGAGAGCGGGTATAAAAGCTACATATTATCATACTTCAGATTATGACAATGTGTCGGCTGACCCGCTTTTAACATTACGATTCACGACACCCGGAACAGGAGCAATAGCCGTCCACACCGGCATATACAGTCAATATCTGCACCAAACCGGTTTTTCTTCCAATGGACTACCCACCGATTTCTGGTTCTTGGCAAACTCAAAGATGAAAAAGCAGAAAGCTTTTGGCATATCAGCATCGTGGAAACATAAGATAAAACCTTTCAACCTTAACTTCGTCATAGAGACCTATTACAAACGCATACTCGACCAACCCGAATTCAACGGTTCGGTCATGAGTATGATATACAATGAATTTGACGCTTACGACAATCTTCTGAATACCTCCGGATTCAATACCGGAATAGATATAATGCTGCAAAAACAATTTGGAAAACTTTCAGGATGGCTAAGCTACTCTCTCGGAATAGCAAGAAGAAAGATACCGGAACTTGCCGATGGTTACGTACCGTCTTCCGGTGAACAATTGCACAATCTTTCAGTCACGGTAAACTACAAGCTCAATAATATTTGGTCTTTTGCATCCAACTTCATTTTTGCATCAGGAGCACCCACCACACCCATACTTTCGGTATTTATGCTGGGGGAAAACATCTTGTGTAACTACGGAGAGTATAATTCTTGGCATCTGCCCGATTATCACAGATTAGATTTGTCAGCTACATGTACACTGCCACGCAAAGCTTTCGGCAAATACGCACATTCCCTGAATTTATCCATAGTAAACGCCTATGCAAATAAGAATGTCATGCTGCAATACTTCTCCTATTCCGAAGATGATGCCACATTCAAATTCAAGGAGGTTTCCACCATGTTCAAAGTTTTACCGTCTATCAGTTACCGCATAGAGTTTTAAGCACATGAAAAGTAAAATCGCAATAATCCTATTACTGCTACTTAATATTCTTGCTTCATGCAGCAAGGAGTATCCCGCCGAGGAACAAAAACTCGTTATCGAAGGATGGATTGAAAACGGAGAGTTTCCCGTTGTCTTGGTAAGTTTGAGCGGAAATATCGACAATGACGGAGACGAAGTCGCCGATTTTATGGTACGCTGGGCAAAGGTCAGCATACATTTCGACGACAAAACATATATCTTGACCGGCAGCCCGGACAAACGTTATTTTCCGCCCTACTCCTACATAAGTTATGACTTCAGAGGAGAGGCAGGAAAGACCTACACATTAGAGGTTGAATATAAAGGCATGAAAGCCACAGCAAAGACCACCGTTCCCACTCCTATTGAAATAGACTCTATATCCGTAGGGAATGTGGTAGGCAATGATACACTGCGTTCCATAAACGTTCATTTCACTCCTGATAGAGACGAAACCGACTATTTCAGGATAAGATACCGGGAATACAACACCGAAAGCAGGTTTTACCCCTCATTCCTCGGCACAATCAGTACCCGTCCTTCCGATGGCAAAATATCCATACCGCTATACCGTGCCAAACTCAAAACCACAAAAGATTATATACCTTATTTTCCAATTGGCTCTGTTGTAGAAGTGAGATTATCACGCATCAATAAAGAAAGCTATGATATATGGTGTGATTACGACAACATCGTTAATTTCGGCTCAAATATATTCTTCAAGCAGCAAACCAATCTTTATACCAACATTCAAGGAGGCTACGGTTATTGGATAGGCTACGGTATCAGCAAATCACGCATCAAAATAATTGCTCCGAGACAGCCCGTATTCGGGATGAATTAAGAATCTGTTTAAATTTTATTTCGAGATTATTTTAAGGAATATTTTGGAATGGATTTTTTCATCAAATTGCGCAGATAATAGCGAGCTATTTCCAAGCGATTTGATAAAAAAGACAACCCAAAGAGCCTTAAAGAATACGAAACTTGTCCCAAGTAGAACTGTAATAAAAATTTCAAGAAAATTTTAAACAGATTCTTAATCTTTATCGAAAAAAGCAGAAACGTTTTATCAGAAAGGGAATGTGGATTCGGTATAAACATAGCGTTCCTCAAAAGCCTCTTCTGACATGGTGAACATCAAGATTCCTTGGATAATTCCCATTACGGACAATAACGTTGCAGCTATTCCGCACGAAAATATAGATAATACCAAGCATATTATTCCCGCTGTATTTTTGCCCAAATAAAAATAATGGATTCCAAGATAGCCTAACAATATCGCCAATAATGCAGCCACACCTCGGCTTCTGCCTGATGGTCCTGACTCGAACACATTTCTGCATACAAAGTTAGCGGGTTGATGAGGGGTTGATGAAGGAGCTGTTTCATATTCACAACCGCAACTTTGACATTTCACTTTCAATAATGTAGACGATGAATAGGTAATATTACCGCACACCGGACATTTATAATCAATCATAGCTTTATATATTTATTAGTTTTTTCAGTACAACAAATTTAGCATTATTATTTAATTCCATACTTCATGTACCAATCTTTCTACGTATTTGACGTATCAGCGCCACACTTTGGTTGCAACTTTGCAAAAAAAGATAAAGACGCACAGGTTTTCTACCCTGAACGCCTTTACCATTAAAATCCTACGTACAACATTAACGACGACCTTTTCCGTTACGGTTGCGACGAGCCTGTTCCTCCATCATAGCCTTCTGCTGGCGCTGAGCCTCTTCAAGTTTTTGTGCCCACCAACCTTTTTTCTTCGGTTGCTTGGCTTTTTCTGCCATCATGGCACGCACCTTGTTTTCTTTCACAAACAAGCGGCATACGTATGCCTCAATGATTGTGATTAACAATGACAAGAAATAATAATAGCTCAATCCTGCCGCATAATTATTGAAGAATATAAGGAACATGAGCGGCATCAAGTACATCATCCACTTCATTCCCGGCATTTGGCTGCTTGAAGATGCCATAGTCACTTTCGTATAGGCGATATTGGTTATAGTCATTAACAAGCAGAACAAACTGAGATGATTACCGAAATAATCGGTTATAAACGGGATATGCGTTGTCCATGTCACAATAGCATCGGGTGCCGACAAGTCATGAGCCCACAAGAATGATTCTCCGCGCAATTGAATACATGACGGGAAGAACTTGAACATGGCAAACAGCAACGGCATCATGAGCAACATCGGCAGACATCCGCTCATAGGGCTTGCACCGGCACGACTATAAAGTTCCATTGTCTTCTGGCTGCGCACCATTGCATTTTCCTGTCCGGGATATTTTTCGTTTATAGCCTTGATATCCGGAGCAAGTATTCTCATTTTAGCCTGAGAAATATAGCTCTTGAACTGGAATGGAGCAAGCACAAGCTTGATAATCAACGTAAGCAGCAGTATCACCACTCCGGCATTGCTTATATATTTACTCAAGAAGTCAAATACGGGTATTACGAAGTACTCGTTTATCCAGCGGAACAACGACCATCCGAGAGGCAATAAACGTGTCAACTCAAGGTCTTCATCGGGATAAAGAGTGTCATCATAATGTTCCAGCAATTCATAAAGGTTAGGACCGAAGAAAAACTTGAATGATGCAGGTTGTGCATCGGCAGCGCTATAGTCTATTTCACTTATAAACGAAACATCTTTCAGATAGTCCTTATATAAAGAAGAACCTTTTTCAAACGGAATGCTGCTCATCTTGGCACCGGTAAAATTCTTATCGGCGATAAGAACGCTTGAAAAGAATTGGTTCTTAAAACTTACCCATTTGAATTTATCTCTGAAATCCTCTTTATCCTTGCTTGTCTCACTCAAGTAATCGACATCACCGCCAAGAAACTTATAGTAAACACCGCTGTTTTGCTCCTCAAACATCTTGCCTTCTTCATGACGGTTTATGCGTTGCGTCCAAGAGAAATCCATTGTAGGGATATTGGACGGTATCACACCCTGCATGTTCTCTTGTACTACAGCCATATCCACGATATAGCTGTTTGAAGCCAAGGTATATTTGATACCCCACTTACTGCCGTTTCCAAGATCCAATTGCATCAGCACAGATGTATCGCTAAGCGCAACCGGAGTAAAATAGAAATCCTTGGTATCAAAATGCTGTGAGTTGGTATTCAATCCGAAACTATAAGAATTTGTTTCAGCATCGAAAAGTTCCACTTCGGGAGCATTGTATGCCTTATACTTTTTCAACGTAGCACTTGTAATCATACCGCCTTTGGACGAAATAGCCACTTTCAGCGAATCATTCTGCAACACTACGGTTGAATCTTTTCCTGTAAGGCATTTTGCAAACACACCATTCTTTACATAGCGATTCACTGCGGTACGCAACTTCGCCAAAGCCCTGTTATGCACCACCGGATTGGATGCGGTATTGCTCAAGGCATCCTCTACACGCACTTCAGCGTCACCAAGAGATATTATACCCGTAAGATTATCGCCGTTTACCGACACGTTCACTCCGTCACCGTTCAATGTCACAGCACCATTTGAATCGGCAACACCATACTGCATGATTGCCGCACGGAGTAAATTGACTTCCGACGATGATATTGTATCCACATTACCCAGCATTCGCATTTCCTGCTCTTCCTGAGCTTTCTTCTCAGCCTCTACCCTTTGAGACTCTGCTTGTCGGCGACGAGCCGCCAACTCTTCCTCTGATGGCTGTTGCAGCCACATAAACCCGAAGATTACAGCTGCCATCAGCAGCATTCCTACTATCGTGTTTTTATCCATTCCGTGTTATTATCCTCTCTTTTTTATGGTTAATATTATTAATTATTTTTCTTCTCCAATACTGCCCTTATGAAATCCATAAACAGCGGGTTGGGGCGCAATACCGTACTATTATATTCCGGATGGTACTGTGTTCCCACAAACCACGTCTTACCGACCAATTCTATTACTTCCACCAATCCTGTTTCAGGGTTCACACCTGTGCATTTCATCCCGGCAGCCTCCAATCGCTCGCGGTAGTCATCATTCACTTCAAAACGGTGACGGTGTCGCTCGCTTATCAACATCTTGCCGTATGCCCGAGCCGCTATAGAGCCTTCTTGAAGCATACAATTAAAAGCACCCAAGCGCATTGTACCCCCTAAATTGGATATGGCTTTCTGCTCCTCCATCATGTCTATTACATTATATGGAGTTGCTGGATTCATCTCTGTGCTGTCAGCCTCTTTCAAGCCAAGTACATTACGGGCAAACTCTATCACCATGCACTGCATGCCGAGACAGATTCCGAATGTAGGCATATCATGCTCTCTGCACCACTTCAATGCAGAAAATTTGCCTTCTACACCGCGCTGTCCGAAACCGGGGGCAACAATCACCCCATCCAGTTCTTTCAAAGTATCCTCTATATTACCGTCATTCAACTTTTCAGAACTTATGTACCGCAAGTTCAACTTACGGTCGTGGTACACAGCCGCATGCAAAAGAGCTTCGCCTATCGACTTATATGCATCTTGCAGTTCCACATATTTCCCCACAAGACCTATCCTTACCTCACTTGTAGCGTTATACAAATGATTCAGAAATCCGTTCCATTCTTTCAAATCGGGTTCACCCGTATATGCAGTTGCGGTTTTTCGCAACAAAATCTCCTCGAAACGCTGTTCATGCAGCATCAACGGAACCTCATAAATGGTAGGTACATCGATAGAGCGTATAACAGCATCCTCTTCAACGTTGCAGAACAAAGCTATTTTCTTTCTTATCTCAGGCGACACCTCATGCTCGGTACGCAACACCAATACATCAGGTTGAATACCCAATTCCTGCAATTGTTTTACTGAGTGCTGTGTGGGCTTGGTTTTCAATTCCTTTGCGGCACTTATATAGGGTACATACGTCAAGTGTACACATACACAATTCCGGTTCAGTTCCCATTTCAATTGCCTTACTGCCTCTATAAATGGTAAAGATTCTATGTCTCCTACCACTCCACCTATTTCAGTAATCACAAAGTCATACCTTCCGGTTTCGCCCAATGCTTTAACGTTGCGCTTTATTTCATCCGTTATATGAGGAACCACTTGTACAGTCTTGCCCAAATAATCTCCGCGGCGTTCCTTGTTAATCACACTCTGGTAGATACGTCCGGCGGTTATATTATTGGCTCGGGAGGTCTCTATATTGGAGAAACGCTCATAATGTCCCAAGTCAAGGTCAGCCTCATGTCCGTCTGCTGTCACATAGCACTCACCATGTTCATAAGGATTAAGTGTTCCCGAATCAATATTGATATACGGGTCGAACTTCAGAATTGTCACTTTAAAGCCGCATGACAACAGCAAGCGAGCCAATGATGACGATATAATTCCTTTCCCAAGAGAAGACACAACTCCTCCGGTAACGAAAATATACTTAGTTTCCACTTTCCTTATAAATTTAATAATTCAAATTGCAAATTTAGCAATTATCCGCCACTACTAAAAGATTTAATCGGCTTTTTTAGAATTATTATGGATACCACTCTCTAACAGAACGAATTGTATTAATACCTGTATGCCCTATCGATGCAAAATTATGACTGAATTGCCAACTGTAATATCCGGCATCATGTCCATTACCTCCGGTAATCACATCTCCATTGGAATACCAAGTTACCACCATTGTACAACCACCATTCCACCATTCACTCGGGCAATATAACGCCATAAGTTTTTTTTTGCATTTCTTGCTCAGCAGGATTTGCAACCTCATCATTCACACAGCTCACAAGTGACATACTTGCAATAGCTGTACATAATATTTTTTTAGCAAAAAATTACGGTTCTCGGAGCAAAAAAGGTGAATTTCTGCGTTTTGAACTGAGC
>X67_European_Roe__coassemble_191_pt1 | contig 15388 bp, 10 predicted proteins | sample X67_European_Roe__metabat2_low_PE_011 | metagenome-assembled genome bin X67_European_Roe
GTCCGGGTCACGCCGACTATGTAAAGAACATGGTTACTGGTGCTGCTCAGATGGACGGTGCTATCATCGTTTGTGCTGCAACTGACGGTCCGATGCCTCAAACTCGCGAACACATCCTTCTTGCACGTCAGGTAAACGTACCTCGTTTGGTTGTATTTTTGAATAAGTGCGATATGGTTGATGACGAAGAAATGTTCGAACTTGTTGAAATGGAAATGCGTGACCTTCTTTCTCAATATGAGTATGATGGTGACAATACTCCTATCATCCGCGGTTCTGCTCTTGGCGCATTGAACGGTGAAGCACAATGGGAACAAAAAGTTATGGAGCTTATGGCTGCTGTTGACGAATGGATTCCACTTCCTCCGCGTGATATCGATAAACCATTCTTGATGCCGGTTGAAGACGTGTTCTCTATCACAGGTCGTGGTACTGTAGCAACAGGTCGTATCGAAACAGGTATCGTTAAGGTGGGTGACGAAGTTCAAATCATGGGTCTTGGTGCTGACTTGAAGTCTGTTGTAACAGGTGTTGAAATGTTCCGCAAACTTCTTGATCAAGGTGAAGCTGGTGATAACGTAGGTCTTCTACTTCGCGGTATCGATAAGAATGAAATTAAGCGTGGTATGGTGCTTTGTCACCCTGGAGTTGTTAAACCTCACTCTGAATTCAAAGCTTCAGTTTATGTGTTGAAGAAAGAAGAAGGTGGTCGTCACACTCCGTTTAAGAACCACTATCGTCCTCAATTCTACGTTCGTACTCTTGACGTAACCGGTGAAATCACTCTTCCGGAAGGCGTAGAAATGGTAATGCCGGGTGACCACGTAGAAATTACTGTTAAGTTGATTACTCCTGTAGCATGTGATAGAGGTCTTCGTTTCGCTATCCGTGAAGGTGGTCGTACAGTAGGTTCAGGTCAAATTACTGACATCCTTGACTAATCAAAAAACGATTAATATAATAAGCCGGTCACTACGGTGACCGGTAACTTACGGGAATAGCTCAGTCGGTAGAGCACTGGTCTCCAAAACCAGGTGTCGGGAGTTCGAGCCTCTCTTCCCGTGCTAAAGTTTTTAAAGTAATGAAGAAATTAAAAATATTTACGGATATCGAGGAATCTTATAACGAACTTGTATATAAGGTTTCTTGGCCAACCAAGAGCCAACTGGTCGAGAGCAGTGTCGTGGTTATGGTAGCTTCCATCATAATCGCAATAGTGATATTTGCTATGGACTGGATAATAGACGCGATAATGCACTTAATCTACGGTTTGGGTTTCTAATCGTCGGTCAAGTAAGTTATGAATATTCAAAGTGGTAAATCAATGGCTGGAGAAAAGAAAAGATGGTACGTATTGCGTGCTATATCGGGAAAAGAGGCTAAAGTGAAGGAAATTCTGGATGCGTCCATGAAGAATACCGATCTTGGCAAATATCTTTTTCAAGTATTGATACCTACTGAGAAAGTCTATACTACACGTAATGGGAAAAAGGTTCTGAAAGAAAGGAATCTTTATTCCGGTTATGTGTTTGTCGAGGCTGAACTCACCGGAGAGGTTGTGAATACATTGGTGAATACAACTAACGTGATTGACTTCATTCGCGGAAGGGATAAGGAGCGTCGTCCGGAACCGATACGTGAGAGTGAAGTTGCTCGTATGCTTGGAGCTGCCGATGAACAGCAGGAAACTGATGATGCAGTCGCTAATGACTTCATTGTGGGTGAAACTGTGAAAGTGAATTACGGTCCGTTCAACGGTTTTACCGGTGAAATTGAGGAGGTAAATCGCGAAAAACGCAAGCTGAAGGTGATGGTGAAGGTGTTCGGCAGAAAGACGCCTCTTGAATTGGATAATTCGCAAGTAGAAAGGGAATAACAAGCAATTTTGTTACGGTGCAAGTTAAACCCGCCTAACTAAACAAAAAAAAGAAGAAAAATGGCTAAAGAAATTGCTGGACAGATCAAATTGCAGATTAAAGGTGGAGCGGCAAACCCTTCACCGCCAGTAGGACCTGCTTTGGGTTCTAAGGGTATTAACATCATGGAGTTTTGCAAGCAATTCAATGCCCGTACTCAAGACAAAGCAGGCAAAGTACTTCCGGTAGTAATTACTTATTATACCGACAAGAGCTTTGATTTCATCGTTAAGACGCCTCCTGTAGCTGTACAGCTTTTGGAAGTTGCTAAAGTGAAATCCGGTTCTGCTCAGCCTAATCGTAAGAAAGTGGCTGAAATTACTTGGGAACAGGTGAAGACAATTGCAGAGGATAAAATGCCTGATTTGAACTGTTTTACTTTAGACTCAGCTATGAAGATGGTTGCAGGAACAGCTAGAAGTATGGGTATCACTGTTAAGGGTGCTTTCCCGGAAAACAATTAAAACTTAAATTGACATGGGTAAACTGACAAAGAATCAAAAGTTAATTAAGGAGAAGATTGAACCAGGAAAAGTGTACACTCTTAAGGAAGCAGCAGCGATGGTTAAGGAAATAACTTTCACCAAGTTTGATGCTTCGGTAGATATAGATGTACGTCTGGGTGTCGATCCTCGTAAAGCAAATCAGATGGTTCGCGGCGTGGTTTCATTACCACACGGAACAGGTAAGCAGGTACGTGTATTGTGCTTGTGTACCCCGGATGCTGAGGCTGCTGCTAAGGAAGCAGGCGCTGACTATGTAGGTCTTGATGAATACATTGAGAAAATCAAAGGTGGATGGACCGACATTGATGTGATTATTACACAACCTGCTATCATGGGTAAGATTGGTGCTTTAGGTAGAGTGCTTGGTCCTCGCGGATTGATGCCTAACCCTAAGAGCGGTACTGTTACTCCTGATGTAGCTAAGGCAGTGAAGGAAGTAAAACAAGGTAAGATTGACTTTAAAGTAGACAAGAACGGTATCGTACACGCATCAATCGGTAAAGTATCATTTGATGCTGATAAAATCAAAGACAATGCTAAGGAATTCATCAGCACTTTGATTAAACTGAAACCGGCTACTGCTAAGGGAACTTATCTAAAGAGTATTTATCTTTCAAGTACAATGAGTTCAGGTCTAAAGATTGATACTAAATCAGTCGAAGAGTAACCCCTTAAAGATTTAGAAGAAATGAGAAAGGAAGATAAATATACAGTTGTAGAGAATATCTCTAATATCCTAAAGGATTACAGTTGCGTATATTTGGCTGAAACTGCGGGACTTAACGCAGAAAAGACCACTGAGTTGCGCCGTGCTTGTGCAAAGGCTGAAGTGAAACTTGTTGTGGTTAAGAATACATTGCTTAAAAAGGCAATGGAGCAGTCAGATGTAGATTACTCAGGTCTATATCCTGCAATGAAGGGTTCGACCTCATTGTTGCTAAGCAACACAGGTAATGCTCCTGCTAAATTGCTTAAAAGCTTTATCAAGAAGGATGATAAGCTTCCTGTATTGAAAGCTGCTTTCGTTGAGGAAACAGTTTATATGGGTGCTGAACAACTTGATTTCTTGGCAAGCTTGAAGAGCAAGAACGAACTTATTGCAGATGTTGTGGCATTGTTGCAATCGCCTGCTAAGAACGTTATCTCAGCATTGCAGTCAGGTGGCAATAAGTTGCATGGCATACTTGAAACATTATCAAATAAAGAATAAAAACAAACAAATTAAATTATACAAAAATGGCAGATTTGAAAGCTTTTGCAGAACAATTAGTTAACCTTTCAGTAAAGGAAGTAAACGAACTTGCTCAAATTTTGAAAGAAGAATATGGTATCGAACCGGCTGCTGCAGCTGTTGCTGTTGCTGCTGCTCCTGGAGCTGCAGCTGCTGCTGAAGAAGAAAAGAGCTCATTTGACGTAGTTCTTAAATCAGCAGGCGCAGGCAAGTTGGCTGTTGTTAAATTGGTTAAGGAACTTACAGGTCTTGGCTTGAAGGAAGCTAAAGAACTTGTAGACGGTACTCCAAGTGTTGTTAAGGAAGGTCTTGCTAAGGCTGACGCTGAAGGTCTTAAGAAACAACTCGAAGAAGCTGGCGCAGAAGTTGAACTTAAATAATATTGCCTGAATTTCAGGTAATTAGGTTAAGAATCCCTTAAACAGTCGATTCTTAACCTTTTTGTGTTATTATTTTAATTTGAGTTCACTTAATATATTTTTCAATGTCAGTTACAATTAAACAACCACGCGTAAATTTTGCGTCTGTCAAGAATCCGCTACCATTTCCGGACTTTCTTGACGTGCAATTGAAGTCATTCAGGGACTTCTTGCAATTAGATACACCAACTGAAAAAAGGAAAAACGAGGGGCTCTATAAGGTTTTTGCCGAGAATTTCCCTATCGCGGATACACGCAATAACTTTGTATTGGAATTCCTTGATTATTATATCGATCCTCCAAGATATACGATAGAGGAGTGTTTGGAACGTGCATTAACGTATAGTGTGCCTTTGAAGGCAAAGTTGAAACTATATTGCACTGATCCCGATCATGAAGATTTCGCTACAGTAGTTCAGGATGTATATCTTGGACCGATTCCGTATATGACCGATAAAGGTACGTTCATCATCAATGGTGCTGAGCGTGTAGTAGTGTCACAATTGCACCGTTCACCGGGTGTGTTCTTCGGACAGAGTACGCATGCCAACGGTACAAAGTTGTATTCGGCTCGTATCATTCCGTTCCGCGGTTCGTGGATTGAGTTTGCTACCGATATCAACAATGTGATGTACGCCTATATCGACCGTAAGAAGAAATTGCCTGTAACTACATTGTTACGTGCGATAGGTCTTGAAAGCGATAAGGATATTATCGAGATTTTCGGACTTGCTGAAGAACTCAAAGTTAATAAGACAAATCTGAAAAAAGCAGTGGGACGCCGTCTTGCTGCCCGTGTACTGAAAACTTGGATTGAAGACTTTGCCGATGAAGATACCGGAGAAGTGGTATCTATCGAGCGAAATGCTGTTATTCTCGACCGTGAAACAGTGATTGAAGAAGAAAATCTTCAAGAAATCCTTGACTCGGGAGTACAGACTATTCTTGTACATAAGGAAGACGCTAATGTAAATGACTATTCAATCATTTTCAATACACTTCAAAAAGATACAACCAACTCGGAACGTGAGGCTATCCAATATATCTACCGTCAGTTGCGTAATGCAGAGGCTCCGGATGATGCAAGTGCTCGTGAAGTGATTCAGAACCTGTTCTTCTCTGAAAAACGATATGACTTGGGAGAAGTGGGACGTTTCCGTATAAATAAAAAATTAGACTTAACCACATCGATGGATGTGAAGGTGCTTACCAAGGAAGATATTATCGAGATTATCAAGTATCTGATAGGTCTTGTAAACTCTAAAACCGATGTGGATGATATCGACCACTTGAGTAACCGCCGCGTTCGTACTGTGGGTGAGCAACTTTATAATCAGTTCGGTGTGGGACTTGCACGCATGGCTCGTACTATCAGAGAGCGCATGAATGTGCGTGACAACGAAGTCTTCACTCCGATAGATTTGATTAACGCTAAGACTATTTCGTCGGTTATCAATACTTTCTTCGGAACCAATGCGTTGTCACAATTCATGGATCAGACCAACCCGCTTGCCGAAATCACTCACAAGCGTCGTATGTCGGCGTTAGGTCCCGGCGGTCTGTCTCGTGAACGTGCAGGTTTCGAGGTACGTGACGTTCACTATACACACTATGGACGTCTATGTCCGATTGAGACACCGGAAGGTCCTAACATCGGTCTTATATCTTCACTCTGCGTATATGCCAAGATTAATGATTTGGGATTTATCGAGACACCGTACCGTACTGTAGAGAACGGCAAGGTGAATTTGGATAATAGCGAAGTAGTTTACTTGACGGCAGAAGCTGAGGAAGGTCAGATAATAGCTCAGGGAAATGCTCCGCTTAACGATGATGGAACATTTATCCGTAATAAGGTTAAGGCTCGTTATGATGCCGACTTCCCTGTGGTGGCTCCGGGAGAGGTACAGTTGATGGACGTTTCACCGATGCAGATTTCTTCTATAGCCGCTGCAATGATTCCTTTCTTGGAACATGATGACGCCAACCGTGCATTGATGGGATCAAACATGATGCGCCAGGCAGTTCCGTTGCTACGCAGTGAAGCTCCTATTGTAGGTACAGGTATCGAAGCACAGTTGGCATACGATTCACGTACTCAGATTCAAGCTGAAGGTGCCGGTGTAATCGAATATGTGGATGCGAGCGTAATCAGAATACGTTATGACAGAACGGAAGATGAGGAATTTGTAAGTTTCGATTCTCCTGTTAAAGAATATAAGTTGCCTAAGTTCCGTAAGACTAACCAAAGCACTACTATCGACTTGCGCCCTATATGCGACAAGGGTCAGCGTGTGGAGAAGGGTGATATACTCACCGAAGGTTATTCTACAGAAAACGGTGAATTGGCAATCGGACGCAATTTGAAAGTTGCGTATATACCTTGGAAGGGATATAACTACGAAGATGCTATCGTGCTTAACGAACGTGTTGTGCGCGAAGATATATTGACTTCTGTACATGTGGATGAGTATACGCTTGAAGTGCGTGAGACTAAACGCGGTATGGAAGAATTGACTTCAGATATTCCTAATGTAAGCGAAGACGCTACAAAAGACCTTGACGAACGCGGTATTATTCGTGTAGGTGCTCATGTAGTGCCGGGTGATATTCTTATCGGTAAGATTACTCCTAAGGGAGAAAGCGATCCTACTCCGGAAGAAAAACTTTTGCGTGCAATCTTCGGTGATAAAGCGGGCGATGTGAAAGATGCGTCATTGAAAGCATCACCTTCATTGAAGGGTGTGATTATCGATACACATTTGTTTGCACGTGCCGTGAAGAAAAAGAAAGGCAAGGCTGCTAATGCACAATTGCCTATGCTTGATGAAGAATATGATGAAAAGAAGTCGGAATTAAAGGCTATTCTTATTAAGAAACTTCTTGTACTTACTAAAGGCAAGCAATCGCTTGGTGTAAAGGACTTCATGGGAACTGAAATTGTACCTAAGGGTGCAAACTTCACAGAGGCTCTGTTGAAAGAAATCGACTATGAAGTGGTAAACTTGAGCAAATGGACTTCTGATGCACATGCCAATGACATGATTGCAGCTACTATAGGCAATTATTTGCGTAAGTACAAAGAAATTGATGCGGAATTGCGTCGTAAGAAATTTGATATTTCAATAGGTGACGAACTTCCATCAGGAATCATGCAGATGGCAAAGGTTTACGTTGCTAAAAAACGTAAAATCGGTGTCGGTGATAAGATGGCGGGACGCCACGGTAACAAGGGTATTGTTTCACGTGTGGTACGTCAGGAGGATATGCCGTTCTTGGAAGATGGAACACCTGTAGACTTGGTATTGAACCCGCTTGGTGTGCCTTCTCGTATGAACCTTGGACAGATTTTTGAGGCAGTACTTGGATGGGCCGGTCGTGAGTTGGGTGTTAAGTTTGCAACACCGATTTTCGATGGTTGTAACCTTGATGACTTGAACGAGTGGACCGACAAGGCAGGATTGCCGCGTTACGGAAAAACCTATTTGTATGATGGCGGTACCGGAGAACGTTTCCACCAGCCTGCAACCGTAGGTGTAACATACTTCTTGAAGTTGGGACACATGGTTGAAGATAAGATGCATGCGCGCAGTATCGGTCCGTACTCATTGATTACTCAGCAGCCGTTGGGCGGTAAGGCTCAATTCGGAGGTCAGCGTTTCGGAGAAATGGAAGTTTGGGCGCTTGAAGCATTCGGCGCATCTCATATTCTTCAAGAAATCCTGACAGTCAAGAGTGATGACGTGGTAGGACGCAGCAAGGCATACGAGGCTATTGTGAAGGGCGATGCAATGCCTAACCCGGGCATTCCGGAATCCTTGAACGTGCTATTGCATGAATTACGCGGTTTGGGACTAAGCATCAAGTTAGAATAATAAAGTAAAGAAGATAAATATGGCTTTTAGAAAAGATAACAAGATAAAGACTAACTTTTCGAAGATTTCCATCGGATTGGCATCTCCGGATGAAATTCTGGAACAGTCGAGCGGTGAGGTTTTGAAACCCGAAACCATTAATTACCGCACGTATAAGCCGGAACGTGACGGATTGTTCTGCGAGCGTATTTTCGGTCCCGTAAAGGACTATGAATGCCATTGCGGAAAGTACAAAAGAATCCGTTACAAAGGTATCGTGTGCGACCGTTGCGGTGTAGAAGTTACCGAAAAGAAAGTGCGCCGTGAACGCATGGGACACATTCAGCTTGTGGTTCCTGTGGCGCATATCTGGTATTTCCGCTCATTGCCTAATAAAATAGGCTATCTTTTGGGTTTGGCATCAAAGAAACTTGACGCAGTAATCTACTATGAGCGTTATATCGTTATCAACCCCGGTGTGGCTGAAGAAGTTCAACCTCTTGATTTGTTGTCGGAAGACGAATATCTTGATATTATAGATAAGCTCCCGAAAGAAAATCAGTTGCTTGAGGATGATGATCCTAATAAGTTCGTTGCCAAGATGGGTGCAGAGGCTATCTATGAACTGCTTTTGAAACTTAATCTTGACGAATTGTCATACGAATTGCGTCACAAGGCAAATACAGAAGGCTCACAACAGCGTAAGACCGAAGCATTGAAGCGTCTTCAAGTAGTGGAGAGTTTCCGTGCATCTAAGAACCGCAATAAGCCTGAATGGATGATTTTGAATGCAATACCGGTTATTCCGCCGGAATTGCGTCCGTTGGTGCCGCTTGATGGCGGACGTTTCGCTACAAGTGACTTGAATGACTTGTATCGTCGCGTTATCATCCGTAACAATCGTTTGAAGCGACTTATCGAGATTAAGGCTCCGGAAGTAATTTTGCGCAATGAAAAGCGTATGCTTCAAGAGGCTGTTGATTCTCTACTTGATAATTCACGCAAGTCGAGTGCGGTAAAAACCGATGCAAATCGTCCATTGAAATCTCTATCAGACAGTTTGAAGGGTAAGCAAGGACGTTTCCGTCAGAATTTGCTTGGTAAGCGTGTCGATTATTCAGCTCGTTCGGTTATCGTTGTAGGACCGGAGTTGAAGATGCATGAATGCGGTCTTCCCAAATATATGGCAGCTGAACTTTACAAGCCGTTCGTTATCCGCAAACTTATAGAACGCGGTATCGTTAAGACTGTAAAGAGTGCGAAAAAAATAGTTGACCGTAAAGAACCGGTCGTTTGGGATATTCTTGAATACGTGATGAAGGGTCATCCGGTGTTGTTGAACCGTGCCCCGACACTTCACCGCTTGGGTATTCAGGCATTCCAGCCAAGAATGATAGAGGGTAAGGCTATCCAGTTGCATCCGCTTGCTTGTACGGCGTTCAATGCCGACTTCGACGGTGACCAGATGGCGGTTCACTTGCCATTAGGCAATGAAGCTATAGCAGAAGCTCAATTGTTGATGCTTGGTTCACACAACATTCTTAACCCTGCAAATGGTGCGCCTATCACAGTGCCATCTCAGGACATGGTGCTTGGATTGTATTATATAACCAAGCTCCGCAAGGGTGATAAGGGTGAAGGCTTGAAATTCTATGGACCGGAAGAGGCTGAAATAGCATATAATGAAGGTAAAGTTACTCTTCATGCGATAGTGTCGGTTGTGGTAGATGACATCGATGAGAACGGAAATCGTGTGAAAGTACTGAAAGAAGAAACTTCAGTAGGACGTATATTGTTTAATCAGTACGTACCTAAGGAGATAGGGTACGTAAATGAGATTATATCAAAGAAATCTTTGAGAACCATTATCGGTAAGGTAATCAAGTCTTGCGGTGTACCTCGTTCGGCTCAGTTCCTTGATGACATCAAGAACTTGGGTTATCAAATGGCGTTCAAGGGTGGTTTGTCGTTCAACTTGGGCGACGTGCTTATCCCGGCAGAAAAGGAAACGCTTGTGAATGAAGGTTATGCCCAAGTGGAAGAAGTAATGAACAACTATAGTATGGGTTTCATTACCAATACCGAACGTTATAACCAGATTATCGATATTTGGACACACGTCAACTCCGACTTGACCGACATTCTGATGAAGCAATTGTCAAGTGACAACCAAGGATTCAACTCTGTGTATATGATGCTTGACTCGGGAGCGCGTGGTTCTAAAGACCAGATTCGTCAGTTGTCGGGTATGCGTGGTTTGATGGCAAAACCGCAGAAAGCCGGTGCAGAAGGCGGACAGATTATCGAGAACCCGATTTTGGCGAACTTTAAGGAGGGCTTGAGCGTGCTTGAGTACTTTATTTCAACTCACGGTGCACGTAAGGGTCTTGCCGATACAGCGTTGAAGACAGCCGATGCCGGTTACTTGACTCGTCGTCTTGTCGATGTTGCTCATGACGTGATTATCACCGAAGAGGATTGTGGTACTTTGCGTGGTCTCGTTTGTACCGAAGTCAAGAACAACGAAGACGTTGTTGCTTCACTTGGTGAACGTATCGTGGGACGCGTATCGGTACATGATGTTATAGATCCTATTTCCGGTGAAGTTATCGTCAAGAGCGGTGAAGAAATCAGCGATACTGCAGCTAAGCGTATCGAGCAGTCACCTATCGAAAGCGTTGAAATCCGTTCAGTGCTTACTTGTGAAGCTAAGAAAGGTGTATGCGCTAAATGTTACGGACGTAACCTTGCAACCAATCGTATGGTTCAGAAAGGTGAGGCTGTCGGCGTAATTGCTGCACAATCAATCGGTGAACCGGGTACTCAGTTGACACTTCGTACATTCCACGTCGGTGGTGTGGCTTCAAATATAGCTGCTGTTTCTAATATCACATCACGCTATGATGGTATTTTGGAAATAGATGAATTGCGTAGTGTTCAGGCTGAAGATCATGAAGTGGTAGTAGGTCGTATGGCTGAAATGCGTATCTTAGAACCTAATACCAAGATGATACTGACAACTGCCAATATCACTTATGGTTCCAAGCTGTATAAGAAGAACGGAGATATAGTCAAGAAGGGTGATTTGATATGCGAATGGGACCCGTTCAATGCGGTTATCGTTTCCGAAGTTGCCGGTAAGGTTAAGTTCAATAACGTTATAGAAGGTGTTACTTTCCGTGATGAAGTGGATGAAGCATCCGGTATCAGTGATAAGATTATCATAGAATCTAAGGATAGAACGCGCGTACCTGAAGCTCAATTGCTTGATGCCAACGGAGAACTTATCAAGACCTATTCATTACCGGTGGGTGCTCACTTGATGGTAGAAGAGGGTGTGGAATTGAAACCGGGTGAAGTGTTTGTGAAGATACCTCGTGCCGTAGGTGGAGCAGGTGATATCACAGGTGGTCTGCCTCGAGTAACCGAGTTGTTCGAGGCTCGTAACCCGTCTAATCCGGCTATCGTAAGTGAAATCGATGGTGAAGTGTCATTTGGTAAAATCAAGCGCGGTAATCGTGAAATTGCGGTTACATCCAAGCTTGGTGAAGTCAAGAAATATTTGGTACCGCTGGCTAAGCAAATTCTTGTTCAAGAAAACGACTATGTGCGTGCCGGTACGGCATTGTCCGATGGAGCAATTACTCCGAGCGACATCTTGAATATCAAGGGACCGACTGCAGTTCAGGATTATATCGTTAACGAGGTTCAAGACGTATATCGTTTACAGGGTGTGAAGATTAATGATAAGCACTTTGAAGTAATCGTGCGTCAAATGATGCGTAAGGTAAATGTACTTGATCCGGGCGATACTCGTTTCCTTGAGCAACAAGTGGTTGACAAGCGTGAGTTCATGGATGAAAATGACCGTATATGGGGTAAGAAAGTCGTGGTAGATGCCGGAGACTCAACAACTGTTAAACCGGGTCAGATTATCACAGCGCGTAAATTACGTGACGAAAACTCTGCGTTGAAACGCCGTGACTTGAAGATTATCGAAGTGCGTGATGCTGTTCCTGCTACATCAGAGCAGATTTTGCAAGGTATCACCCGTGCAGCTCTTCAAACTTCAAGTTTCATGTCGGCTGCATCATTCCAAGAAACCACTAAGGTTCTTAACGAAGCGGCTATCAACGGTAAGACCGACTATTTGGAAGGAATGAAGGAGAACGTAATCTGCGGTCACTTGATACCTGCCGGAACCGGTCTTCGCGAGTACAATTCGCTTGTAGTTGCAAATCTTGATGATATAGAACGTGCAAATATGAAGAAAGAAGCCGGAGTTCTTGATGAAGAACTGGTAGGATAATCTTCTTTTGAAATACTCATTAATTACGCCCGATGATTTTATATTGTCGGGCGTAATTTTTCTATCTTTTTATTGAACCTGACTTGAAATTACGTCGGAAAATCAAGTGCTTTTTTTAGGGTAGAAATTAAGTTATTCGCTTTATAATTATAGTACTTTAACCCCAAAAATGAATTTGATATGAATAAACAATTACGCATTACTTTATTAGCGTTGTGTATGATGGTGACAACAGCTTTTTATTCTGCTGCTTTCACTGTGGATGGAATAACCTATGGTGTTTTGTCAGCCGATAACGCTACAGTTGAGGTGAAATCAGGGAACTATTCCGGAGATATTGTGATACCGGAGAAAGTAAAAGATGGCGGTGTGGAATATACGGTTACAGCTATCGGTAATTCGGCATTTTACTATTGCTATTCTATTACAAGCATAACTATGCCCAATACGATAACCTCTATTGGAGAAAGTGCATTTGAAGTGTGTGCCGGAATCAAGACAATAACTATTCCTGAAAGTGTAACCACTATAGGAAATGGTGCATTCGGTTATTGTAATTCATTGACATCGCTGTTCATTCCTAAAAATGTAACTTCTATTGCCACATACATTACTTATGGCGCAAAGAAACTTCAAGAAATCACGGTAGATGAGGGGAATCCTAATTATGCGTCTTATGACGGTGGGCTTTATGATAAGAACATAACCACGTTATATGCATATCCAAATAAAAGATATGAGGATGTAGTGCTTCCGGAAGGATTGACTACTATCATGGACGGAGCATTCTGGGAATGTTCGGATATTAAAAGTATAGCAGTCCCTGAAAGTGTGACAACATTGAAACCTTTTTGCTTTTATAGTTGTGAAAAACTGACTTCAATCACTCTACCGCAGAATATAACAACGATACCGCAAGGTGCATTCTATTATTGTACTTCATTGGAGGCGGCTGTTGTTCCTGATAATGTAACTAATATAGGACAGACGGCATTTGCCAATTGTGATAATCTGAAGAGTGTCAAAATAGGAACCGGCGTAACATCTATAGGTATGTCGGCATTTATGAACTCGGCAAATCTTTCTGACCTTGTTTTACCGGCGGGATTGAAGTCATTGGGAATGTCCTCTTTGCGTGGAACAGCAATAGAGACAATAACCATACCGAAGAAATGTACTTCAATCGGGGATTATACATTTATGTCTTGTAATAAACTTAAAGAAATTCTTGTTGAAAGTGGAAACACCAAGTTTAAATCAATAGACGGAATGCTATGTGACTACCAAGGTTGGAAAGTGATAGCATGGCCCGGAGGTAAGGCAGCAGAATATTCTATACCTGCCGGTATCACTAATATAGGAGATGAATCATTTTATTATTGTGAAACATTAGAAAAAATTGAACTCTGTAATGATGTAACCACTATTGGCAGTTATGCGTTTGGTGATGATACAAGTCTTAAAACAGTAATTTTGGGTGAAAAAGTTTCATCTATAAAAGATGGTGCATTTTCAGGTTGTAGTTCTTTGAGTGAAATATATTGCAATAATCCTACACCTGTAACTATTACTGCCGATGTCTTCAAGAACGTCGCAGCTGCTAATTGTACGTTGTATGTTCCGGCAGGTGCAAAATCGGCATACGAGAGTGCTGCTGTGTGGAAAACATTCAAAATAAAAGAGCAGACAACTTCGATTGAAGATAAATTGGCAGAAAACTTGAAAGTAAGAGCCATAGCCGGTTCTATTTTAGTGGAGGGAATTATCGAAAATGAAGTAGAAGTGTTCTCTATCAGTGGCGAATTGATATATAAAGGAACAGATTCAACGATTGCTGTAAATCAGCCGGGAATTTATCTTGTACGTGTTGGAAATGAAGCGAAAAAGATAATTGTCAGATTTTAATAGGACTAAACATTAAAGTGGCAGGCTGTGAGGATAATTCCTACAGCCTGTTTCTTATTGTATTAAAATGATTGTTAGAATTTATATCCGATTGATACCATTAAGTTTGAATTCTTGAATTTACCGTTATTGTCATTGTTTATGTTGGTTAATCCAAAATCATATCCAATAGAAATAGGTATGAGTTTATTGATTTCAGCACCAAATCTGAAACCTAATCCCATGTCAAAACGCTTTACTCCTCCTTTTTCGCTAAAAGTGTCAACCGTCAATGATTCACCTTCATATTCAAGTTTACTCTTTCCAAAAATCCCGATTCCAAAATATGGACCGAATTCTCCAAATAAAGCAAATTTCTCGTTAAAAGTGTGCTTGTAACCAATATGGATAGGTATTTCAAGATAATAGGCATCAATGTTAACATTAAGTATATCTCCATAGTCTAATTGTCCTCCTTTTAAGGATATTAATGCCCCTGCATTTGCATATGTACCATTATATTCATTTGAGAAATTATAAGTACCTCTAATTCCGATATGAAATCCTGTACGAGAGTCATATTTGCTTATGTCTGCAACATTTATGCCTGCAACAATTTCTTTAGACAAATTTTGTTCTGTTGTACCGTTTTCAAAAATAATCTGTGCAAATGCACCATTTACATACGTAACAGCAATAAATACTAAGGATATTAACTTTCTCATAATAAATAAGTGCAATAAGGGCTTTAAATTGCCAATTAAAATGTTTGTGTTTATTGATACATAAAAAGAAAGTGAAGCCCTCATTGTTCCTAATCCTTAGCGTAGGCTTCGACTTCCTGTAATATGGATATGGAGAATGAATAGCCTCACTTGGATGTATTTCGATAAAAACGAATACAAACCAAGAGAGCATTCTTCTTACAATATCCCGATATTACAAAAGTGAGTTGTCGAAGTTCACGCTAACGGAATAAAGCAAAAATGCGCTTTCTTATTATGTCTATTGCAACTGCAATATTACAAAGATAATGAATATCTCTGGAAAAATCTAACGAATGAGGGAAAATAATGATGGCAGCACTGGTGTTCAATGACTTATGAGGACTTATGATGAAAGCCTCTCCGAAGCAAAAGTGCAAGGAAATGAAAGGTAATGAGGGCGGACGGTTTTCAAATCATTACCCGATAGAGAGGTGAGTTTATAGGTCATTGGAGTTTATTTCTACTCTCTGCCACATTCTGCATAACAATGTACAACTCGCTG
>X67_European_Roe__coassemble_197_pt1 | contig 15141 bp, 11 predicted proteins | sample X67_European_Roe__metabat2_low_PE_011 | metagenome-assembled genome bin X67_European_Roe
GTCTATAGTCACTCCGGTATAGTCGATGTCGGGTACAGCGTCACGTATTCCCTCTCCATGCACCATTATTTGTAACCGGGTGTCATTCATTCCTGTCCACCAAAAAGGAGGCTCTATATCCGGCATTGCGGATTTAGCTGAAACCGTTGATGCAAAAGCGCATAAAACGGTAATAATAAATAAGAATCTTAGGTTGGTTTTCATTGCTTGTTTATTTTATTTTTTGATAACTCGCATATAGTCAAGCAGAGCTGTGTTCACATCTCCATTCATGTTTATGTTTTGAGGTGTTACGTACTTGATTTGAATCATGTTTTTACCGCGTAACAGTTCCACTTGCAGCATATTACTGAAACCCGTGCTTAGCCATTCGCCTATACCGCGTTGAGGCATCACGATAGCCCCTGCTTCATGATTGTTGACGATTAAAGTGCGTATGGCGCACTTGTTATCGGTGTTAATCGGTCCGTTACCGTTGGCGTATCTTACATCGATAAGGTATGTTCCGGCTTTTTCGGCATTTACTGCAAATGTTATATCGGTATTTTTTTCAATTGATGTTTCCACGAAGTTGCGGCTGCGATTATCGGGAACAAGTTCTGTTCCTGCCGGAGCTACGTTTTCAAATTGATACATCGACATAACACCTTCCGGAATGATTTCTTGAGTGCGCGACATAAATCCGGTAAATTCTTTGCCGGCAGGTACAATGTTTACTGTAGTGTATTTATTTACGTTTTTGATATCAAATTTGCCGTCTTTGGCTGTGCCTGATTTTACCCCGTTTATATAGATATCATAATTCACATTCTTTTCAGGAGTAGCTATGCGAGCTTCATTACCATCCCACACAGTCCATGGTGTGGCAGGCATAAATTGCGGCTCTTTCACGGTAGCTTTAGCTTGCTTAATTGTATTGTTTGCCATTGTGATGGTGATATTATGCTCACCTTCGATATCGGCGGGGATAAAATGGTCGTTACGTTTTTCTCCGTCAACAGTAAATTCTGCTATTTTGTTGCCGGTTCCATTTATTGTGATATTTAAAATTCCTTTTCTGTAGCGGAAACCTTTCAGGTTCTTTGTCCCTGATATGGCAGCGGGTATAAACGGTTCAAATTTGATACCGTGCGATAAGAAAGTCATTCCGGCAAAAACGCGGTAAATCATGGCGAGATTTCCGGCGGCACTCCATAGTTGCTTGTCACTATTGGTTGCTGCTCCACGGTAATCGCCTGTGGTGGATACGAATAGCTCTTTATGTGTTCCGAACAATGCCGCTGCACGATAAATTGCCCCCAAACCGTGACAGAGAGCTGTTTCGTTGCCTGCTTTTGCAGCAGCCCAGTTCCAGTAACCTTGTACAAACGGCCATACGGCATCGTTATGGTACGGTTTTATATTGCGTATTTTAGGGTATATTGAGGAAATACCGTATGGTGTAGCCGGAGTGTTGGCGATAAGTTTCTCATCTCGTCCGTCATCGGCGATGTCGAATATTACACAAAGGGATTGCCCCAAAGCATCGGTCATCGGTGACTTCAGAGGGTACACACCGCCATAGATATATCCGCTGTAATATCCTTTATCCTCCATCCATAGGTTGTGGTTGATGGCGTTCTTTAGTTCATCGGCTATTTTTTCGTATTTTTCGCCGTCAGTACCAAGTTCTTCACTCATTTCGGCAAGAATTGAATAGGCCTCTGCGAATACTGCGTTAGTACCGAGACACATTGATTCATAGATGTCTTTAGGCGTCATCCATTTAGGGTAGGATTGTTCACGCCAGTCGAGGTAGGACTGTTCGCCGTGCATCAGCCGGAATTTATTGTCCCAAATGGTGGGTATGTCATCGGCTACAGAGTTCTTGATAACTTCGTAGGCATATTTCAGCCACTCTTTGTCGCCTGTGATTTTGTATATTTCCCATGCGGCTATGCTCCACACTTCACGGTCGCTTGATACAGGCCATGAACCGCCTGTTCCTGTGTCTTGTATAATACGGTTGTTTTTTACCTTTAGTTTAAGGCTGTTCATTGAACGCTCAGGGTCGATAAGTCCTATACCGAGGTGTATGGCATAACTTGCATCACGTGTCCATACGCCTTCCCAATTTTCTCCGGCACGAAAAGCGTTATCTTTGTTTACAACGGCAAGCATATTTTCAATTGCCATGTTGTATAGAGCATTTATTAAAGTTTGGTCAGAAGTATATATAGGATAATCAGGGTTGGGTGCATCGATTTTCCAGTTCTTGGGAAGATCGGTCTTTTGAATATTCGGATTAAGCGCAATCTTCACGCCATAAACAGTATCTCCTTCTATAGGGGATAATTTCTGCAGGTCTTTACCATAGAGGTTGTCGAAATCCCACGTTAGTGGGTCGATGTTTCCTGCAACCCATATACCTTTGAAATCATCGGCATAGATAGTGTCGTTGGTGTTGGTTACATAAAGTCCTTTTTCTTTGAAACTATTTATAAGAGGAGAAACGTTGACTTTCAGTGTCCATTCAGCGTTCTTACCCAATGGCTCAGTATCGGCGGGCAATTCAGGCTTGACTGTTGACGGTACGCCTAATGGAATTATAGTGTCACATCCTACAATTGAATAGTGCGTTTCGCCGGGAATCAACTCGTTGTCGCGAGAATTGAGTGACAGACGGAACTCTATAAGAGGTGACGGAGCTTCGTCGGCAGGAGAGGTGTAGTTTGTTATAACTTCGGTATCGCTTATGGCTTTAGCCACGAAGTCACCTTGCACAACGCTGTCGCCTGTTACGAAATAAAATTGATTACTTTCGATAATACCTTCAGTAATGTTTTTTTTGTTTTCACATCCGGTTAAGAGTGCCGCCAAAAGGCATGTTCCTATTATTGTTTTAGTTTTCATGTTGTTACAGATAGTTGTTTAATTACGCAAAATAAGCACTTTTTTTTGACATTAAGGAATAAAATGTGGTAATTGTGTCGTGAAAGAAATATTATAGAGCTAAAAATGGGTAAAAAAGATAGTGCGGTTGTTTTCTGTTTCGATTTTTTTGATTACTTTTGTGAAGTGAAAATACCGACAGCTTATGCAAATCGGTATTTGAGACTGACATTTTGCTATAATTGCAGCATAAAACAGATGTCGTCTGCATAGAATGAATAGGATTAAGTGCAAATATTCAAGAGACTTTCCCCGAGAATTCATTAATATGGCTAAGGCGATGTGTGTTAAAAGAAACAAGAGAGTAATATGTAATGCATAATTTTCATAATGGCAAAAAGTTAACCCTAATACCACATTTTATTCATACTATTTTTTTCCTAGGGCACCTCGAAGTGATTTCGCGGTGCTTTTTTTCTATAAACATATACGACTGTAAATTTGTTGTAAAATAAAAAAACTATGAATACAGCAGGTTTTGAAGTCTCACGGTATTTTGACAATCTTGCTTCGGTGTGGGATAATGGAACGAAACCCGATCAGGACAGGATTAAAACAATATTATCCATAGCTTGTATAAAGGAAGGTGATAGAGTGCTTGATGTGGGTAGCGGAACGGGTATTTTGCTTCCGTACCTGTCATGGAACGTAGGTGTTGCCGGTTCTGTCCTGGCGGTGGATTATTCATCGGGTATGCTCAATGTTTCCCAAGAAAAGAATTCCGTTCTGCCTAATGTCTCATTCAGGCAAGTAAATGTGGAAACCGAGTCTTTACCCGGACACTTTGATCATATAGTAATGTTTAATATGTTTCCGCATTTACGTCATCCGTTCACTGCATTGAGAAAATTAGTTGAGCGTAATCTAACAGCGGATGGTAATTTATTGCTTTTTCACTCAATGAACCGACAGGAACTGAATGAAATACATTCCAAGCGGTTCGGTGATGGCGAATATTTCGAATTGCCTGCAATAGACCGTCTTGCCGAAAGAATAAGGCAAGACGGAATGAGAACGTCCAATCTTGTTGATGATGAATTGGGCTATGGTCTGTTAGTGTCTCGGGGAGCAAGATGCTATACTATTGGCGCTTGAGGGCTGTAACAGATTTGCGGCGTAAATCTTTTTTTGTCTCTTCAAATGCGATGTACAAACCTATGCACCGTGTCATAAGTATATCGTCATGCCTTCCTTTCATAGCTCCGTAACCGCCGTTAGGCTGTTTTTCATAACAACTGTATTCATCAAGAGCTTGTATGTCGTGTTCGATATACAGCCGGTCGCGCAGGATGCGCATTTGCGAGTATATCACCTGCTCTTTGGTGCGTCTGTTGGTATGGAATCCTATATGCCGTGTTTTTTCGGGAGATGATGGCGAAGGTTCTCTCCAATAGAAATTGGAATAGACCTCATTTACAAGATCAAGTATATATCCGCTACCATCGCCTTCGGTAAGTTCTGTTTCTAAAGTATTGCTTTCGATTACTAATAATCCGTTATGATACCAGCGGGCAATTTGTGCTGCTTTCCATGCGAGTAAATCGTGATAGGTGTGTCCCCGCCATTGTGCCACTATTTCAGGCTTACCGAGGGGACTTAGCCTGTCTATGACTGAGATTACGGAAAAATCGGCATTGTCACTTATGCCTCCCACGTCTACAGTGATTATGTAACGATTGTTTTTGCCGGGAGGAACAGTAGCCGGTTTACGCCAGATGTGCAGTTTCCCGCTTGGCATTTCACAAAAGCCAATATCCTGCATGGCAGCACGTCCTTCACGCCCTTTACCTTCCAATTCTCCCGTCCACAGAGGAGGAAAACAGTCTTCACGCAGTCGTTCAATATCGGCTATATTGAACACACACCGTCCTGTATTGGCAAAAGCCTCGATGTCATCGGTGGGATATTCTGCCATCATTTGCGTGTGAGAGTTGTATTCTTTGCGTTTGACGTGATACCATGCTATCATCTCTAAAGTCAATCCTTTTTCCCATAGTGTCAGTTCATATTCATCAAGTTCCTGCCATAGTGCTATTATGTCAGTTACAGGCGAACGGTATATTTCTATCTCATACCAAGGAACAAATACCGGACGCTTGTCGCTTTGTCCGGCTTTGGCGCGCAGCCATTCGGTATGAAAGAAATTACCCACTCCATTGGCGGTACTCTCCATTACGATAACGGTAAGCGGTAAAAGGGCTATAGACCCGCATACAGCACGTACCACACTTTCCGGACTTTTATGTGCCGTACTTTTCCAAAATGCAACTTCAGTGAGGTGAGCCATTGCAATGTCAAAACCTCTTATAGATTCTTGGCTTTCAGCCGAACCGGTGACGACAAGGCATTCCCTGCCCGTAATTTCGCTTACGTTTCGGCTTTTCTCGAAAGGACGGAATGCCATAGCGGTGTCGCAGTAATTCAGCTTTGCCGGATATTCTTTCAACAACCTGCTATATATACCCTTGATTGCCGATGATGTGTCTTTCAAATGCCCGCATATAAGACTGTTCCAGTGAGAGCATTGTACAATTTGTATCCACGACATGTAAATCTGTACCAAAGTTGAGCCGCCCCATTGTCTCGCCTTGAGCATAATAAGGCGGATTGGCATAAGAGCCGTGCGCATGTCTTCAAGCATAGCCAGCACTCGCCGTTGCGGGGCATTGAGAGTGAAGTTAATGTTGCGCGCCGATACTTTATCTTTAATGATGACGCATCGAGCGCACCAGAACTCAAAGTCGTAACGAATCCTAATCAGTTCAAGTTCTTCCGGTGATGTGAGTGAACTTATGGTATGCTTTTTAAGCATCTCTGCCGGTAGGTAATAGGTTTTGCCGTTGAACTCAGTTGCTTTGCGTTTGCCGTAGCAGCCTTTGCCTGTTATAGGATCATAGTCGATTTTCAACTTTTCGTTGCGTCTGGCATTTTCGGCGGCTATAGCATTGAAGTCGATTTGTTGTGTGTTTTTCATAGAATAATTGTTTAAGTGGGCAAAAATACGTTGTCGTGAATGTGTTGTATTCCCTTAAAAATAGAGGAAAAGGTTTTTGTTTTCAGAATATTCCTTAAAATAATCTCGAAATAAAATTCAAACAGTTACTTATTATGTGTTTTAAGGAATGTATTGAGGTGTGAGAGTGTGTAATTTTGCGAGAAAAAAGGATATTTATGAAAAACACATTGAAAGACGTGAATTACATTGAGGCGGCAACGGTTTTGGATTTGGAACCGGCTGTGGTAAAGGCTGTAATAGATGTTGAAACAGGGGGAAGGGGTAGCTTTGTAGCTCCGGGAAAACCGATAATTCTTTTTGAGGGGCATGTATTCTGGCAACGGTTAAAACTTTATGGCATGACCCCTATGGATTATATGCGCGGTAATGAGGAAATCCTCCATCAGGAATGGACTCGGCGTTATTATAGGGGAGGATTGAAAGAGTATGACCGGCTGGAACGTGCTGTTAAGATACATAAAACGGCGGCATTGGAGTCAACAAGTTGGGGCTTGTTCCAGATTATGGGATTCAATTATGGTAAATGCGGCTGTGGTGATGTATTGGAATTTGTGGATAGAATGAGTGAATCAGCAAAAGAGCAATTGTTGCTATGGGTGAGATTTATGCAACATGAGGGGCTTGATGAATGTCTTCGTAGGCACAAATGGGCGTTGTTCGCATTGCGTTATAATGGCAGAGGGTATAAGGCTAATCGTTATGACAAATTGATAGAGAAAGCATATATAAGGTATAAATCAAGTAATATGTAAGGTTATGAAAAGATTAAAAATGGAATTTAAGGGAAAGACGGTGCGTTGTAATGAAGAAAACGGTGAACTGGGAGAATGTATGTCGTTACAGAATATGAGAGAATGCTCCGGCGCATTGGAGGTGGTCGGTGAATGGAATACATTGGGGAAAATGCCGGAAGGCTGTAGGCTGATGCTTGTGGATCGCAGAAAAGATGAAGATTGTTATTTGGCTTGTTCTAAAAGTTCTGTTTATATGTGTGGCAGGCGTAAGAATAACTTATTCTCGGAGGAAAACAGTCTTATATGCACTTTTGACGGCGATGTGAAATGGCTGCAGAGTATAGGAAACTTTGTCGTTGCCGGTACAACGCAAGGGCATAGGTATTTGTGCTATAACAACGGGCAGTACACTGTTCTTGATGTGGCTCAAGCTGTACCTCAATTGTTTTTTAGTGCGGTGAATATGTCCGGTATGAATGAAACCGTAGGCGGTGTATCGTTTGAATCGGAATATTCGGAGTGGAGCGTACTGAAGGCTAAAGACTGCAAAAATATACAGGATGCTGTAACCTCGGCATATAAGTCTTTGGAGGTTAGGGCTAAACAAACAGGAACTTTTATACAGCCGGTTTCAGTACGATATGCATTAAGGCTTTGGGATGATAAATATGCATGGATAAGTGCACCGGTAATAGTGGGTGAGGGAATTCAATTCTCTTCACCGCTTTCGGTTGAGGTGGATAGTTCTATTTCCGGATGTGCCGATACTGTGATGACGGTCAATACATATAATGTGGGTGTTGCGGTAGTACAGCCCATGTCTCGTGAATGGCTGCCACTTATAAAATCGGTGGATATTCTTGTGGGGGAAGAAATAGCTCCTTCTGTGCAAGGAAATGCGGAATGCAGGTGTGTAACGTCGGGAACGACACGTTATGTGACTTGTCGATTAAGGGAAAAAGAACGGTTGGTGATGACGTCGGAAGTTGTTAATCCTGCTGAATGGCATGTGTTGTCGAGTATTACCGATTTAGTGTCGTTGTGTGAGAAACAACAAATTAATTCAGTTAATGCCGTTCCGGTGGTAACCGGAATGCCTGATGTCTTTAACGGTACTGCAACAGCATTGTCGAGAAGTGATTTGTATAAGCGAACATTGGGTCGCACTGAAGTTGCGAATTTGACAGGAAATATAAATCGGGATATTGCTGCCGATTCCGGTTTGGGACTTAATGGAAGGTTGTATTCAGGAGGGCATAAACGTATCATGCGTCATGTGTGGAAATCTGTGCAATATTGGGGCGGAAATGTGTTAGGACAATCGTGCCGTGTACTGATAACCGCACGATTACGTACCGGACAAGGGGAAGCCGTAAAGGTGGATGAAGAAACCTATGACTATACACCTCAATGCTTGAATGCGCTTGTCTCTTATCCCGATGCCCGAGCTAAGGAATTATCGGTAAAAATTCTGTGTGGAGATACCATAACAGAATGGAACGGAATACTTGCAGGCTGTGATGAATCAGGAATGGCTTATTTTATAAATAATGATATGAAAGATAATGAGTTGTCTACAGGATATTCATTCTATGAACTCACGGAGCAAAATATCGAAGAACCTGCATATTCCGAGTTTATTGTAAGTACCCCGGGAAATCCGTTTGTCGTGGAACAGTGCCGAAATGCAGGTCAAGGCGAGCTGTATTGTTTTGCCGCTGTGTCCCGATCGATATATTCAAGTACTTTTGGTCGCTATCCGGTATATGTGTTCACATCGACTGGTATTTATGCCGTATCATATATGGAGCATGGGGATTATAAGGATGTGCAATTGATTGATAGAAGGCGTCTTGGAAATCAAAAGACTATAGCTGTAACAGGTGATAAGGTGTTTTTTGAAACTTATACAGGAGAATTATGTTATGTGTCGGGGAAAGATGTTTCCGAACTTGGAGAATATGGGTCGGCAGAGCAAATGGTTTGGGTCGAGAAATATAAAGAATTACTATTGCTTAAAAAAGATGGTGGCGTGAGTGTGATAATGTCAAGCGGACGTGCATACGACAGGGGTGTATCTTTGCAGTATCTTTATGGTGATTTCTATGGAGCTTACGCATTGGATATGGATGGGAATATATTGGATTTGAATGAGGAGAATGACTCAGTGATGTATTCTTCTTTTGAAACTTTCCCGGTGGAAATGAATGACGAGGGGATTGCGGCTCCGATGCTGCTGGCTGTGAATCTTAGCGGAACATTTCCTTTGGGCGGAACAATAGAATTGTCGGGAAGTGACGGAGTGACATGCGAGCGGCGTGTGTTATCGGTGATAAATGTAGATAGGGCTTGTTGCGGGATACAAAAGGAGAGGATATATGTGCAGCCTTGTCGATTATTATATCTGAATTTCTCGGGAGAGGCACACTCAGGCAGTCGGTTTCGTAATGCTGTTGTAATTTACCGATGATTATTCAAGCCTTGCTACTCCCAATGTGGCAAGGCTGATTTTTATACCCGGAATACCGGATATGGTAAGTGCTGCACTTAATAAGGTTGCTCCGGTAGTAACCACATCATCTACAATCAGTACATGCTTATCTTTCAGAATCTCGGTGTTGCGTGCTGAGAATATTCCTTGGGTGTTCAGCCAACGTTCGTATATACCTTTGTGAGTTTGAGATTCGTGGCTTTTGGTTGCAATGATGATGTCGCTATATATTGGAATCTTGAAAATATCGGCAAATCCGGCAGCAATATATTCACTTTGATTATATCCCCTTGATATGAGTTTATGGCGATGCAAAGGAACTGGTATTATGCAATCTATCCCGAAAAACGTTTTGCATGAGATAAGTTCTTTGGCATATAAAGCAGCTGTATAGCGTCCTATTTGTGGCATGTTGTGATATTTCATTCTGTGGAGTATTCCTGAGTATGGATTGCCTTTTTCGTAATAAAAATAACCTGCCGCTTTTTCTATCGGAACTTTCCCTGCAAACAATTGCTCCATAGCGTTAAAATCCTGTAGGTGAAAATTGGTGCGTGGAATATCAAGCATACATTCGGTGCATATATGCTTTTCGTGTGACGCCAAAGTGCGATTACACACAGGACAAGTGCGTGGAAAAAACAGGTCAAGCAGACTGTTTCCAATGTCTTTAATCTTCATCGTTATAATTAATAAATTCGGGCAATATCCTATAAATTAAGTCTGGCTCGAACCCTCGGGATGCGGCAAATCTTAATAAAGATGCTTTAACTTGTAGCGGTTCTTTACCTTTTAGTTCAGGTAATTTGTTTTTTAATATGTGTCTTAATGCTGATGTGTAAGCTTCATCGTCGATATTTGCCAGAGCTTCATTGATGGCTTGCTCAGGTATTTGCTTTGATTTTAATCGATATGCGATTTTGATTTTTCCCCAGCCTGCAAAACGGAATTTGTCATGGACGAAGGCGTAGGCGAAACGCTGTTCATCGATAAAACGCTCTTCTTTAAGCCGTTTTATTATATTATCGGCGTCATAAGTTGATATACCCCAAGATTTTAACTTTGTGCGTATGTCGCCTGCGGCTTGTTCGCTGCGGGTACATAAGGCGGCTGCTCTGTTCAGCGCATTTTCGGGTGTAAGTTTTTTACCGGAAATCATAATCATTAGGTCTTTTTGCAACGGCGAACCTGTCAAGCCCGTACATATCCTTAATAATGGCAATATCCATAAAGCCGTATTGTGATAATAACAGTGTTGTCTCCTTGCCGAATCTGCTGTTTATTTCAAAATATATTCTTCCTCCGGGTTTCAACGTCTTGACTGCATATTCTGTAATGGCTCGATAAAACAGTAATACATCATTGTCAGGAACGAAAAGTGCCGAATGTGGCTCATAATCAAGCACATTCTTTTCCATAAAATCTCGTTCACTATTGGCAATGTATGGTGGATTACTCACGATGATGTCGTATATATTGTTATGAACCGGGGTGGCAGTCAGAATATCTTCAATACTGAAGTTTATGTCAACATTCAGTCTTTTTGCATTAGACATGGCAATCTCAATAACTTTATCAGAGATGTCGGTGGCATTTACGATAGGAAATCTAAGCGACTTGGCGAGTGCTATTGCTATTGCTCCACTTCCGGTGCCTATATCCAAAACGTGCAAATCGCAGCCTTTATTTTCTTTTACTATAATGTCAACCAGTTCTTCGGTCTCCGGACGGGGTATAAGAGTGTCTTGTGTAACTTTCAATGTGAATCCTTGAAAATAAGCCTCATTGAATATGTATTGAATAGGTTCGCGATTTAATAACCGTTTCAGTATATCGTCTATTTCCCTTTTTGTGTGGTCGCATAGGACTTCATCCTTGCGCATGATAATATCAACATGGGAATAGTTCTTCAGCTTATCGAAGATGATTTTGATAATGCTGTTGATTTCACCTTGAGAATATTGGGGTGTCAGTGTCTCTTTTATTTTCTTTATGGTAGTTTCCATTGGTGTAAAGTTACTTATAATTATGTTAAAGGATGGCTGTAGGACTGATTTTTTTGAAAATATTAGCACAAAAAACGCTTTTTGCGACAATTAAGGGGTGAATAAGGGATAGGAGCGATATATTAAGGCTTAATATCCATTTTTTAGTCGAAAACGAACTATTTTTACTACATTTGTACCCAGAAAAATGACTATTAAAAATTGGCATATTGTGTAAACAAGCGTAAAAAAAACTTTATAAGCAGTTTTTTATGAAATTTGTTGCTAAATTTGCATTTTCAAAACATATTAATTAAATGGACAGAAAATTTCCTATATACCTATTGTCGAGTATGCTGCTTTTATCTGTATTATTTTCATGCAGTGATGACAATGATAATGAATCCGGGAATACCGAAACAATAAGCAGTGCAACAGCGATAACAGCGTTTTCGTTGCAGGCTGATAATGATGTGCTGGAAAATTTGGATTCGGTTTTCTTTACGATAGATTTGGATAAGGCTGAAATTTATAATGCCGATTCTTTACCGCTTGGAACAGATGTATCGGGGTTGAAAGTAACAATGAATTATGTTACTTGCAGTTCGGCGTCTTTTCATGTTACGGGCGGTGAAAAAATGGCTGATACGACCTTTGTGTATAGTGAAGATGATAGCATAGACTTTACCGGAAATGTGAAATTTACTATAATTTCACAAGATTTGTCGGCAAAACAGGAATATACGATAAAAGTGAATGTCCACAAGATTGAGCCAGATACATTGTATTGGAATGAGCTTGCTCGTCGAGATTTACCGGCATTCTCCATGAATCCTGTTGCTCAAAAAACGGTTCAGTTCAAGGGTGACGTATATTGCTTGATTAAGGATGCTAAGGCTTATGTGCTTTCTGTGAATTCCGACCCGTCTACCGACAGATGGGAAAAATCTCAAGTAGAACTGCCTTTTGAACCTAAATTGAGTAGTTTTACGGCTGCTGATAATGCCTTGTACATGCTTGATGTAAACAATGAATTATATTCATCGCCCGATGGATTGACTTGGAGCGATTGCGGTGTGAAAATGTACAGCATTAGCGGCTCTTATGCTGATCGCTTGCTGGGTATAATTTATGAAGACGGTGTTTATAAGCATACAGAGTATCCTATGAGTGATGGGTTTGCTCCTTATGAAACCGATGTTGATTTTCCTGTTTCGGGTGTTTCTCCTATGATTACATTGTCTTCAAAATGGGCAGTCGATGACCAGCGTATCATGGTGGGCGGAGTTACAGCGTCAGGTGCTTATACAGGTGCAGTATGGGGCTTTGATGGTGCCGTGTGGGGTAAGGTGAGCCAAAACGGAGTTCCTGCAGCAAAGGGAATGACGTTATTCGCTTATTATTATACCTATTTTGATGTCTATGCATGGAAAACCTATGACGAGCCGGTACTACTTGCAGTGGGAGGAGTACAAGAGGATGGACGCACAATGAATAGGACAATGTATATTTCAGATGACCAAGGCGTAACATGGGCAGAGGCAAGCACATCATTGCAATTGCCGGTATATATACCCGATTTTACCGATGCGCAAGCATTCGTTTATAATAAGACACTTACTGATGCACGCAGCAGTGACGGTTGGGAGGCGATGCCTGACGGAATATTGCCGGCAAGCTTGCGGGTGAACTCAAGAGCGGTGACTGCAATAACAAGTTGGGAGTGTCCTTATGTATATTTGTTCGGAGGAACAACAGCAAATGGCACGTTGTATAATAATATATGGCGCGGCGTTATAAACCGTTTGACCTTTAAGCCGCTTTATTAACGTTACAATAATAGGCTTAATATACTTTTTTATCGCTTTGAACCGTTTAAGAATAGAAAGGCTTTAGAAGTTATGAAAAAGATATTGATTGCTATAGTAATGTTTCTATCGGCGTGGGGAGTAGTGCATGCGCAGGATTATCGCTATGAAATAGGTGCCGGTCTTGGTGTGAGCGGCTATCTGGGGGACGTGAATAAAAGTAATTTTTTGAAACATCCCGGAATGGCGGGTGGCGTATTGTTTCGCTATATACCAAACTACAGATGGGCGTTGAAAGCTAATATATATGCAGCCGGAATAAGCGGAAACTCGGATGATTATAAGTTGGTCTTTCCCGGAGGTAATTCTTATAAGTTCAATTCAACGCTATATGATATGGGTGCACAGATGGAATTTAACTTTTTTGATTACGGATTAGGTCCGGCTTATTTGAAGTTAAAACGTCTCACTCCATATATTACATTGGGAATAGGCGGTACTGTGGCGTCAGTATCGGGTAAGACTTCGTTCGCCGTTAATATGCCTTTAGGTGTTGGCATTAAGTTCAAACTTAAAGAACGCTTGAATCTTGGTGTGGAATTTACCATGCGTAAGGCATTTGGCGACAAACTGGACGGATTGAGTGATTTGAACGGAATTAAAAGTTCATTTGCTAAAAATACTGATTGGTCGTCTTTTACGATGTTTACGATAACCTATGAGTTCAGTAAACGATGTAAGACTTGCCACTACGTAGATTAGTTGAAGATTATAGAAAGTAGAGAATGTCATTGGCAGATAAAATAGATAAAGCTCGCCTGCCCAAGCATGTGGCGGTGATAATGGACGGAAACGGACGTTGGGCGAAGCAGCGCAACCTTGACAGGTCGATGGGGCATGTCGAGGGTGTAAATACTGTGCGTCGCATTACTGAGGCTGCCTCGGAAACAGGTGTAGGGTATCTTACCTTATATACATTCTCCACTGAAAACTGGAATCGTCCGAAAGCTGAAGTAGATGCGCTGATGAACCTTATCGTGGTGGCAATAGAGCGCGAGACACCCGATTTGATAAAGAATAATGTACGTCTCACGATGATAGGTGATATTGAGCGTATGCCTGAATTTGCATCCACTCGGTTACGCAAATGTATGGAGGATACATCTCACTGCACAGGACTTACACTTATTCTTGCCTTGAGTTATTCTTCCCGATGGGAAATTTTGGAGGCATGCAAAAGTGTTGCCGAAAGAGTTAAGACGGGAGATTTGGCGATTGAAGACATTGATGATGTTGTGTTCAGTGAAAATCTGACCACAAAAAATATACCTGATCCGGATTTGCTGATTCGTACAGCCGGAGATTTGCGTATAAGCAATTATCTGCTATGGCAGATAGCTTATTCCGAATTGTATTTTACGACTACGTTATGGCCTGATTTCTCTAAAGAGGATTTTTATGCGGCTATAGTTGATTATCAAGCGAGAGAAAGACGTTTCGGAAAGACGAGTGAACAGGTGAGTGAAAAGTAAAAAACAAAAAAAACGAATATATTTTATTACTTAAGATATGCGATATAAGATACTGCTTGCAATTGTTTCTATAATAGCCGGAGCGATGTCTCCCAAGGCTGTTGCGCAGGAACAGAATGATACGATATATAATCCGAGAATCGTATATACGGGAATGCCCCAAAAATATGAGATTGCAGGGATAAAAGTGACAGGTGTGGATAATTATGAAGATTATATAATCATAGGTTATTCCGGTTTGTCGGTCGGTCAGCGTATCGATATACCCGGCGATGATATAACTGCGGCTGCAAAACGTTTCTGGCGTCAAGGTCTGTTCTCAAAAGTGCAGATTAAAGCCGAAAAAATATGCGGAGACAAAGTGTGGCTCGAAATGTCGTTGCGTCAACAACCTCGAATTTCCGATATTAATTATATAGGAATGAAAAAAGGTGAGCGAGAAGATATTAAGCAGCGTCTTGGATTGATGAAAGGAAATCAGATAACGCCTAATATCGCAGCTCGCGCAAAACAAATCATTGAAAAGTACTATGATGATAAGGGGTTCAAGAATGCTGAAGTCAATGTCAACCAAAAAGAGGATTTAAGCAACGAGAACGAAGTTATAGTTGATATTGTGGTAGATCGTCATGATAAGGTAAAAG
>X67_European_Roe__coassemble_199_pt1 | contig 15111 bp, 13 predicted proteins | sample X67_European_Roe__metabat2_low_PE_011 | metagenome-assembled genome bin X67_European_Roe
GAAAACACAAAGCGAGCAGGTTTTAACTTGTGATTTGCCATCAGCAGAATACACATAATCCGGGGAAATTCTAACTTTAATCATAATTCATCGGGGTTAGTGTTCTTCAACTCGTTTAATAATCCCCATGCAAAAGGCACGATAGAGGCTACAGCACTCGATTTATAGAGCATATCACTGCCGATTGCGTAACCATACAACATCACCATAGTAGTAATGCCGGTAGGCACCCAAGGGGTAGCATCGTGTCTGATAAGGGTTAGCACTGTGCGACCGGCTATGCGTGTCGCGGTTCTGATTACTCGCTTCCAATCGATAGCAGATTGAAGCCCTCCGGCTTGAGCCGGGAATGAAATTGTTTCTTTCATTGCTTGTAGAGTTTAGCGTTAAAAATAAAATAATAATACATACAGAAAAACGGCTGCATATCCCGTCGCTAAACCCTACAAGCATCACTCCGAGGAGCAAAAAAAGTAGTTGGATACACAGCCGTATTATTTCGGCTTATGATGATAGGGAAGATAACTTCCTTATCAAATATGTATAGGCATAAAAAAAGCCCGAAAACCGAGCAAATAACCGATTGCTCTACGGAAGTGATACATCACTTATAGGATTTAGCTATTACAAAGATGAGAAATAAATTTCAAACGAATAACTGTTGTGTTATATTTAACAAAGTTTTAACACAAAACAATGAAAATAATTTTGGTTTTGTTTTGCGTTTTCAAAATAAAGTTGTATCTTTGTAATGAGATCAAAGAGATGATTGCACGGTTAATCTTTCTCACCTGAAGTAGAAAGAAAAACCAAACCGATTGACAAAATGAAGCTACGAATTTCATTTAAGATTTGGAAAGTGAGAGTTAGTTTTGAAATAGGACTCTAATCCAAATCAAGGGGTTGCCAAAGGCATTAAAGCGGTGGAGGAAGCCACCCGCCCCAATCGGTTTGATTTTCTAACGCAAAATTAATAATAAAAAATGGAAACTAACGAAGAAAAAAAACAAAATTGGGGTGGAAAGAGAGAGGGAGCGGGACGCAAGAAAACTACAAGCAAAAGCATTGCCTTACGCATTCCTGAAGATGTGGCAGAAATCCTTGACAGTGTAGAAAATCGCACGGCTTACATAATAGAAGCGATACGATATTACCGCAAATATAAGGGCTAAAAATCGCAATAAACATAGGCAGTATTACCTACGTCAAAGAAAATATATCTTAATGATTATGTATTTAGGAAAAAGAAAAATTTTCAATCCCGAGAAACACGAAATTATCCGCAATGAGGTTATCACCGACAAATGCGGTGCCACTTGGAACGCGTTCATCGAGTTAGAGGGGCTTATTAACAAGTCGGCTCTCGCTCAACAATATTTTGAAAAATCACACGGCTGGCTTTCTCAGCGTCTCCATGGTTGTACCGTTAGAAAAAAATCTATGTCATTCAAAGAGGAAGAATACCATGAATTAGCTGAAGCATTCCGCCACATCGCCATGCGACTAAACGCACATGCCGATGAGATTGACAGCGCCACCATGGAGAGTGCCGACAGTATGAGATAAGCCCGCCGATAAATTATAGGCTCATATTATTTGTTTTTGATTACACCGCCCTTTGCTTTGAGCCGAGCAAAGGGCTTTTTATTATGAGTTATATAAACTTTTGTAACAGCCAAATTTAAAGGATAATTTGTTTAGTCAGTGGCATTATTTACGTTTAATCACCATTAATCTCTATCCACACCATCTTTAACTCTATTAACATGGTATGATAACTTCAGAAGCAACAAATAAAAAGCCCCGAATCACAAAAAAGGCGTACCATTCGGCACGCCCGGCAAGTCCTTGAATACATCGTTATGTTGGAAATCAAACGAGATGGACTTGGCTTAAATCTTTAGCAAAATCATGTAATGCTGTTTCAATTTTAGCACGTGTTTTTGCACTTGGATTTCTACGACCTGTGACATAATGCGACAACTGTCCTTGAGCTACACCGGTAATCTTTTCGAGTCCGGCGAGAGAAAGCTTACTACTATAATAAGTAAGAAAAGAAGATACATCATAACTGAATAGCATATTTACCTCCTCAAAATCCTTTCCTTTTGCCTCATAGTGTTCTTTCATTCCTTGATATGCAGCTTTTATATCAGCAATGGCTTCTTCTGTTGAAGAACCTGTACCACAAACACCGTAATCCAAACCGTCATCATCAGGCATATAAGCACTATAAGTACCGTCAGAGGCTCTTTCAATAAAAATTCTAACATTTTTCATATCAATATCATTTTTATTATTAACAATTTAATTGAATGGAGGGATTAGTTAATCCCTGCCATTCTTTTTATGCTTTTAAGAGTTCCTGTTGCAACCTCTTGTTTTTCGTGGTGGCTTGTTGTAAACTCTTTCCCAGTTTTAGGACTAAACCACAGCGGATGTCCTGCTTGCGTTTCTCCTGTAGGGTAGCACCCATTTTTACGGAGGAGACGATGTAATTCACTATATTTCATATGTTCTCTGTTTGATTTCCAACACAAAGATAATGATATTAATTTTAATATCAAAATGATTTAAAAATTATTTTCTTTTAAAAAAGTGTTGATTGCGAGTATTGACCGATAAGGCTATTCACTGACGTTATTACATTGTTAGAAAAACGTGAGCCGTATTTCTTTATGTAACCAAGAATATACAACACAGCATTGTTAGCTGTTGTGCAGTATCCATTTTCAAGCGAGGGTAGCCTGTTGGCGTGTCTGCCATTGAGAAAATAGATATCGTAGCCAAAAGCAAAACGACCATTGCCGGCATAGGCTATGAGGATTTTAACAGTTTCCTTACGGTCGTCATAGACCGTAACAGTATCAAATTTATCACGAATAACGTCACTATCGGGGATTCCGGAACAACGCAGTGATTCAAACGGATTTACAGATTCTTGCATAATTAGAATGGTTCATTTTGTGCTTTAATTGTAGAAAATACAGAGAAATATTCAACACCTCCCGATTTATCGCTTTCGCCGATAAAACTCTCTTCCGGATGAACCTTGCACCAATCGCCAAATACCATTCCGGCTTTGTTTGCCTTATTCACATTGAAATGGTACCCTTTAAATTGGCAATATAGGACTAATTTAGCACGGAAGTTTGAAGGTGTTACCCCAAATTTAGAATCAGGGAATTGACTATGGAATGCATCATAGATGCTTTTTCTCACTTGGCGCTCATTTAGATTTGAGCCGTTTTCATCATAGTAGACTTCTGCCCACTGATAGAAAGCTTCGCCCATTTGCTGTTTAAGTGTTCGCATTGTAATATCCCTCATTGGCGGAGGAACAGCGCCTTGACCTGTACGATACCAACCCTCTGACAGTGATTTGAGGTAATACATCACACATTCAGCCATAAAGTTGTCAAACAGGCACCATTGTTCATCGTCCCAATCGGCAAAGAACTGATGACCGAAATCATCAATCGGGCGGTGATTGTCATTGTACCAATCACTAAATGCCATAAACGTTATGCGTTCAAGTGCAGAACGATTATTCGCATTGATAGCATGATTGGTAGTGATGTAGAATTTAGGAGATTTTTCGTTAGGAATAATAAAGCGAGCCTTTGTTTTGGGGTTCACGGCAAGGTCGCCGGTGACGGCAGCAAAGAAACGTTCAAAATCGAAATTCACACGCACGTCGTCGATAAATACGTTGCGAGTGCGAAGTGTAACGTTTGAATAGATATAATCATCGTCGTTTTTCAATGTTTTTCCATCAATGGTGGTTTGTTCCAACATCATTTTAACGGCAACCCCAACAAGCGATTTACCTGTACGACCATTCGACTGCGAAACTTCTCCCATTTGACCGTCCATTGCAACAATAGCCTTTAGCTCTGTTTGATATTTATAATCACATAGCAAAAAGCCAATCGATGTAATCTTATTCACTATATGCTGTTGATATTCCATTTCATCAGTCGCCGATGGAGTATAGCCGGGCGTACCCCAAAAATTAGACACGTTCAACAAGAACTTGAAGAACTCGCAGTTCATACCGTTCTCGGTGGGGTGAACCAGAAAACCCGTTTCCGGATTATGCTCGATATGGTCAATAATAGGAACACGTTTAAATTTGCGACGTATTACCTTATCTTGCCACACCTGACCGAGTACATCGCCAAATTCAATTCCTCTCGACGTGATTTGCAATTGTCCATTTCGGTAGAACAGGCGTTGAATATGAGGTTCAAATTTGTCAAAAGAGTCATCTATTTTTGCCAATCTTTCTAATTTATCGGGACCAAGTAAAGAGCCGAGACGAGCAGCAAGCATAGAGTGAACATCACGATCTTTACACGCTTGCAAAGCATAATGATAAACGAAATCTCGAATTTCAGTAGGTCCGGACAACGAGACCACGCCATCATCGATTCTCACGAATTTATATTGATCGACTTCGAGATCCGAAGTGTGAATACGATAGAAGCCGTTGGCTGATATGAATTGCAATGCTTCGATGTAGTCAAATTCAACAGTTTTACGACCTTTGTCGTTGCACCCTATAATCCATAAATCACGATCAGATGAATACTTTGAAGCTTGTATCAATTTGCCGTCCTCAATACGATAATTGATTTTGGCAAAACGGAATTGAGGCAGCTCCAAGAGCTGTGTTTTGTGGCGTTCAAAGAAACTATCTCGGTCGTTTAGTGACCAGAAGTCCTTTATTTGAAACTCTGTTTTGGAAGAAATCTTGTGGATATCCAGAAATGTTCCTTTACCATCATGGGTGTGAATGACAGTGTCAATCTCTTTTACAAGTACATCTTCTCTACCTTTTAGGGTATTGACGAGCAAATCATCAATTCCCTTATCGCCTTTTTCATTTGTGTTGATATGTCCGAAGAATACATCAACACTCACGCCGAGATTGTGCATTGTCTGAATGTACTGTTTGAACTTGATGACAGCTTTAGCAAATTGATTAGGTCGCTGATCCACGTGGTCGCCAATCTGCAAATTTCGATGTAGATTATCCCAGTCGCTATCCATTAGGAGCACTACATTTTTAATCGTACATTGCTGTACGAGATATTGCAGATCCTGAATTAGTCCGGTTTCGGCATTGCCAATATTGTAGATGCCTTGAATCCCAATAGAAGCAATCCCATGTTTGCATGCTTTTTCCGCTTTCTTCTCACCCTCTTGAATGATTAGGGTTTCTATATGCGTGTTCTTTAAGAACCGGGTACGAATGTATTGAGGAATGTAGAATTTGGTCGGAGCACCTTTCGGGGTTTGGTATTTAACTTCTCGACCGTCTTTGTCAAGATGTAGTGCAGGGTTAGACCACCGCACCCGGATATAAGGCTTAAGATTTCCAGCTGCTCCACGAGTAGCATATTGAACAGGATTTCCCCAAAGGTCATAATAATAAATAAGCATTTCATCATCAGAAGAATTGACATTAAAAAACTTATCCATGCCTCCCCGTCGGAAAGTTTGAACGTATGCTATGCCATCTTTTGATTCAAGTTGAACTTCTGCTGTAACATCTTCAGTAGAAAGTCCACTTGCTTCTAATTGAGCTTGGCAAAAAGATTTTTTCGTTTTGCGTTTGTTCGTATCGATAGATCTTTGCCGCTTTTCTTCTTCAGACTCAAGGAAAATACCACATCGAGAAGCTACACGCCTTAAAGCTTCAGGGAAATCAACATTCCCATAGTATTTTTCTGCGTCAATAGCACCATTTAATACAAAAGCACAAGAAAAACACTTGGCAATATCCATATTCCCTTTGTGGGTGACGCAAAGTCCTTTGTTTTTACCCTCTTTGCCACATTGGGGGCATTTAGTATATTGAGTGGCACCACGCCCGGAAAGGTTTGGCACAGAATCACGAATATCGGCGGCTTTTCGCACTCTTTCAATATCATAGGCACTATATTTCATTGGAATAGGTTGTTAAATTCTACATATTTTACAAATGCAGAACTGCGAACGCAACGAGCCTAAAATCAGCTTGTTGCGTTTCTTTTCTCAAAACATCCGGGACAAAATCGGGACAAATTTTGTTCGGTATTTAGCGGATTGCCGCTATTAGGGTTCAGCTGATAAAGCCGATTGATGTAAGGGTATATTCAAGCTCTATATTCTCTGCTTATTAACCATTTAAGAGAAAATTTCATTAAATCGATTATCCAAACTTGTTTTTTAATCACAAAACCGTTAAGTTTGTAAAAAAATATCTTAAAACATTGCTATTGTGATTAAAGGCAAATATATCGTGCTTGCTATTACCATTATTTTAATTAATTTGACGGGTAATACGGCAAGGAATCTTACACTACGAATAAACAACGCATACGGACCGTTTGAATACCTGAATAAAGACGGGAAACCAGTGGGCTTTACTGTAGATGTTTTTAACGCTATCAATAACATTAACCGTTTCAATTATAATGTAAAATCAGATAAGGAGATTTTCAATTTCTATTCTACCGTCATAGACAGTACCGAACTTGTCACATCTATGGACTCTGTTCCGACAGATAGTAAATTCATTGTATCACAACCTTACGGTTATGTCGACAATGATTTGATTACCCGCATTTATTCAAATATAAGCAGTTGGGAGGATATGAATGGTAAAAATGTGTTGATTATAAAGGATTCTCCTCTCATTCCACAATTTGAAGAACACCGGGTAAAACCTAATTTTGTATTCATCAAGAGCGTTCCGGACGGACTTCGATTGCTATCTTCAGGTAAATATGACGCCATGATAAGCAGCAATGATGCAGCATACTTCTATATCAATAAACTTGAATTATCCAATCTTTCGGTTAAGCCGTTATTCTGTCAGCCGTTAGCGATAAGATTCGTCATGCTCGACACTCCTTCCAACCAAAAGGTTATAAAAAAAATCAATAATGCGTTGCAAGCAATCAGAGCCGATGGCACATACGATTCTATTTATTCCAAGCGTTTCTTTCCTAAGGAAGACGAGACATTGGCAGCATTTGAACTATGTCTCATCATTTTGGGCATTACCATCATGATGGTTCTCATTATATATATCCTTTATATCCATTGGCTCTATCAGGCAGAAAAAAGAAAAAAGAACGCTCCGGTATTTGATGATACGCCGTTAATCACCAATATTGGTAAGATTTACGATTCTCTACCTACAGTAACAGTCTTTTTTGACAACGTAGGCAGAATTAAATTCATAAACCTTGCCGGTCATGATCTTGTCAACGCATCCAGAAAGACACGTCTGCACTTAGGCAATTTTACCCTATTCAACCACACTATATTGAACGATGAGATGATTGATAATCTTAAAGACAACAAGGCTGTCAACTTCACCTATAATCTCATAAGTAAAGACAGTATTTTCAATCACCTCGGCGACTACGTCCTTCCTGCCAATAAGGTCTACAACATTTTCATTATGCCGGTTGCCAATTACGGAACTGCTCTTAGCGGATATTTAGCATATATTTATGATATTACACACTTGCACACCACCGAACGAACCAATCTAAAATATGTTACTTCACTTTCACAGATTGCCGACAACAAGTTGCTTGACATCAGCTATTATAATAGTGAAGACAACATGTTTTATATATTCTCCAACAACACCGCAGTAAATACCGGCATTACCTATGAGAACGGACTTACATATATACATCCACTATACCGTTCCATATTTATAGAAGAGTTCCTATCCATTTTGAACGGAGAAAAGAAAACAGCAAAAATCACAATTAAGAAGAATAGCATTAAAAACCCCAAATACAGCACATGCGATGTTACACTCAACGCCATCAGAGTGGACAGCAACAACACCATAGGCATCTCAATGGTTACCACTCCCACCGAAATAAAGCAGGCAATGGCAATCAAGAACAAAGAACTGCAGGATAAACTGTCTTTCTTGCAACATTCAAGCGGATACCAATTCTTCGAATATAATCTGGAGACCGACAAATATGATATATTCACACAGAACAGTGCACATAAGCAATTCACTTCCAATCAATTGCTTAACATGATACACCCCGATGATTGCGAAAAAGCTGTTGAAATCATAGAAGACATCAAGACTCAAAAGACAACTTCGGCATATATGGTCATCCGTTACAAGATAGACAATTCCAATCATTACAACTACTACGGCATAACTTTGCGCTCATGCAGCAACGACACCCCCTATTCCGATAAGATAATCGGAGTATACCATAATATAACCGACAATATGCAGAGACTGCGGGAACTTGAAGAATACAAGGAAAGTACAACCGTTGTATGTGAAAAGAATGATATGGGATATTTCGAATACAGCCCCAATGATTTTGAGCATCTGTATATTCCCTATCTGTTTACCGAAAAATACGGTATCGATGACGATAATTTCACCGACTGCATGGACGAGGAGTCACGCATGACATTCTTCTCCCTAATCGACAAGTTCAATGAACGTTCAGCCGATGTTAACAATTACCATATCAGAATGAAATCGCCCGATAGCGGAAAATGGGTTGAATTTGAGTTCATTCTAAACCCGATAAGAGACGACATCAATCAAGAGATTTACAAGTATATGGGATTCATGAAAGAGATTTCAATCCAAAACAACGAACAATAATAATGACAGAAACATTTACACACAATCCCAAAGTAAGCATAATAATTCCGGTCTATAATGTAGAACCGTACATCATTACTTGCGCTGAGTCTCTATTCAAGCAAACATACCGAAATATCGAATATATCTTCATTAATGACGCATCGCCTGACAATAGTCTGCCTAAATTAGAACAACTCGCAAAAAGATACAACAATAGAGATATTAAAATACTAAACAACCCTACTAATCAAGGTTTGTCTAAATCAAGAAACAACGGTATTAAAGAAGCTACCGGTGACTACATTACGTTTTGCGACAGCGATGACTGGATAGAGCCTACGGCAATAACAGAAATGACAGAAAAGGCAATACAAAACAATGCCGACGTTATAGTGACACCGTTTTATACCAACACTTTCAGCAAAGAAAAAATTCTATCTTTCCCTTCAAGAGACATTGCCGATTTAAACAGCATACCCATCGATTTCATGCATTTTTCGTTATGCAATAAACTCATTAGAACTTCCTTTTTTAAGGATAACTCAATATGTCCGATACCGGGAATTGATTGCTGGGAAGATTTATCTGTAACATCCCGCCTATATGCTTTATGCCCCAAAACAGTGCTGTTGGACAAGCCTTTTTATCACTATCGCAAATTCGAATACAAAACGCTCTCAACCGCCTCTCACGAACGGCAATTAAACGATCGATTGAAGTATACCGAATTCCTTATCAAATGGTTTTCCGAGCGTAACCTTACGGAAAAATATATCCGGTTCCTCAATCATCTTAAATTTACTGCCAAGATAAAGATGTTGAGAACATCTCCCCGCCAATTCAGGCGTTGGAAATACACATACCCGGAATCAAACAAGCACATACTGTCATATAAGGACATTCCTATGCACTATAGGCTGCTATTCTATATAGCCGACCTTATAATACACCCATAACCATAGACTAAAAAACAGTCCCCGAGAGAATCTCCCGAGGACTTGCAAGCTGTGAGTTAGGTTTATATACTATTTACCACCTTTTTCGTAGTAAAGAGTGCGTGACGGTTGGTCGCAAACTTCAGTCGGGCCAAAATATTGGATCGGTCCCGGATAAGTGTAGCAAGTATTCATTGCCCACTCTTCACGATGTTTTGCGAAATATTTGAACGGTTTACCATCAAGGTCTACAAGAGCCTTTTGTATAACCGGTTTCATTTCTCCATGACGACGTTCCATATTCATCATCATTGTGATAGGTATACCTCCGGCAATCCATTGAATTGATGGACAAGTCAAGTTACGTACCGATGACATATAACCAGTTGCTCCACATTTAATCAATTGAGCTGCATTGTAACCAAGGGCATAGCAATAATCAGCATCAAAGTTTGAAGGATCGGCACAACGTCCTTCATATCCGAAGAAGTGGTGTAGTGCAGAGAATTTACCGACAAATTCACCTGCTTCAGTCATTTCTTTCAATCGCTTGCCTACCATTTCGCTCAATAGTTTTTCAGTTTCGATAAGAGAAACCTGAACATTACCATGAGGGTCACGGTCAAGAGAAAGTTGACGTGCAACACCTTCCGGAAGGCTTGCATAAGTCTCTGCGTTATCCTTACTCAAGTTAGACAAGATAAATTCACGCTGTTCTGCCGGTGTCTTTTCAGCAAAATCAGGTGTTTTAGCCAACAAGTCGTTAAGCTCGGCAATAAGTGTCTTCATCGCCGGAATAAATTCTATTAAGCCTTCAGGGATAAGAACAATACCGAAGTTATTGCCGTTTTCAGCACGTTTAGCCACAACTTTTGCTATATCATTCACGATTTCATTCAAAGTCATCTTTTTAGCCTCAACTTCCCCTGAAATGATACAATAGTTAGGTTGTGTTTGCAATGCACATTCCAAAGCGATGTGAGATGCAGAACGTCCCATCAACTTAATGAAATGCCAATATTTCTTTGCTGAATTACAGTCACGCTCTATGTTACCTATAACTTCTGAGTAAACCTTAGTAGCAGTGTCAAAGCCGAAAGAAGTTTCAATCATTTCGTTCTTCAAGTCACCATCGATAGTCTTAGGACAACCTATCACCTGCACACCCGCATTCTTAGCCTTATAGTACTCGGCAAGAACACAAGCATTGGTATTAGAGTCGTCACCGCCAATGATTACAAGTGCAGAAATGTTAAGTTCTTTAAGAATTTCAAGACCTTTCTCAAATTGTTCCGGTTTTTCAAGTTTGGTACGCCCTGAACCGATTATATCAAATCCGCCTGTATTGCGGTATTCATCGATAATATCAGATGTCAATTCCATATATTTGTGATCCACAAGACCACCCGGTCCCATCAAGAAACCATATAGACGGCTATCCTTATTCACAGCCTTAATACCATCAAACAAACCGCTTATTACATTGTGTCCGCCGGGAGCCTGACCGCCCGATAGGATTACACCCACATTAATAGGAGCGTGTGATTTCGCACTCTTCGAAGATTTTTCAAAAGTCAGTACAGGAAGTCCATAAGTATTAGGGAACAATTCCTTGATAGCATCTTGATCGGCTACCGATTGAGTTGGTTCGCCCTCTATTGCAGTCACTCCACCCCACAAAGCAGACGGAAGTTTAGGTTGATAAGCAGCACGGGCTGTTTGTAAAGCACTTTTTTTTGCCATTTGATTTTATTCTTTAGTTTAATTTTCTCAATTTTAGAGACTGTTTTTAAGATAAAACAAGTTCTTTGATATTTTTTGCAAATTTCGCAAAAAAATATGAGTATCGCAATATTATTCGCCGTATAATTTTAACTGTTTTTCATCACCTGCTATTGCCGTATAAAATTTATCGGCATTTAAGTAAGTCTTCGCTATACGGCGTAATTCTTCGGGGGTTACATCCATAATATCTCTCACCTGCCTGTTAAAATAATCCTCACCGGTAGCATATAGTATATTTGAGCTTACACAAGATGCCATTGAAAATGGCGAATCCAGCGTTTTTGCGAGGTCGCTCAGCATGCAGTTTTTCACCGTATCTATTTCTTCAGCATCCATGAGTTCATCCTGCAGCCTTCTTATTTCCTTTTTCACCTCGGATATAAGCGGATAAGTATATTCCGTATCGCATTCGCTTGTTATCACAATTTTTGCACCACAGCGTCTACCCACAAGCATTGCGTTTATTCCGTAAGTATACCCCTTATCCTCTCTTATATTTTGCATCAGCCTGCTACCGAAATATCCGCCTAAAGCGGTTATGAGTATCCGCAGTTTTATGTAATCGGGATGACTTCTTGGCACAGCCTCTTGAATCATATATACAGCTGATTGTAACGCTCCATCCTTATTCACCATTACCTCTTTATCGGATGATGGATTTCTCTCCACAGCACACAACAGAGCCTGTTTGCCGCCTGTTTTCTCGCCTCCGAAGTATTCATCGACAAGCCTTTTTTCCTTCTCCCCTATTTTTCCGGAAAGAATCATCACATAATTCTCAGGCTTAAAATACCGGGCATGAAAGCACTTTACATCCTCCACCGATAAGCAATCTACATCCTCATCGCATATAATATGCGAAAATGGATGGTTCTCTCCGAAATACAGCCCTCGGCAAGCCATTTGCGAAAGATATTTGACCTTCTCACACGCCGTTTTATAAGCACCTTTCACCTGTGTTTTCAGCACCTCAAATTCTCGTTCCGGAATAGACGGATGCTGCACTATACTCCTGAAAACAGGAAGCACTTCACCGAAGTTTTTATTTAACGAACTTATGCTTACATGAATAAAATTATCCTGACTTACTGCATTCATATACGAACCGTTATAGTCAAGTATTTCTGCCACATCACTCGACGAATATTCATCACTGCCATGCACAAGCATCGAAGCCAAAGCCATTGCTTGCAGTGGTTTTTCTTCGTCCAACAGTCCTCCACGGCAAATAATTTCCAATTTATTCACTTCTTGATCGCCATTATCCACCACATAAAGGGGGATGCCGTTACTCAGCGTTACATGAGATGGATAATCAAATCGCAAGTCTTCAAAACTCCGCAGTTCAGGGCATTTGCTTCTATCAACCATTTTTACATTCATTTTTTACCAACACAAAGATACAAAAACTTACGGCAAAAAACGTACATCACCTATTTACCCGGCATAAGACTAACCAAACTTTGCACGTATCGGATTTTTATTAGTTCTCAGTCATGTACTTCAGCACACTCCTATCGAGCTAAATCTCAACACCTTACATCTTATCAATTCTTACAAACCTAAAGGAGCTGAGCCAATATTTATTTTTGGCTCAGCTCCTTTCATTTCTGCAATTCGATATGCTGTCAACACTCATAGTCCACACAAGCGCGGTTTTCTTTGTGTCCGGCAAGCAATCCTGCCGCTGCTACATGCGCAGGGTGCTTGGCATACACATCAACGTCTGCCATTGTGTCCACAACAGCAGTCAACACCACATCCCATGTTTCATTGGGGTTTTCATTTATTCCCACTTCCATGCTACGCAATACTTCAATCTGCTCCGGCAACGCCTCAAGAGCCGACTTAAACTTTAATGCAATAGTTTTGCGTTCTTCGGGCGTTCCTGCCAATTTAAAACTTACAATATGCTTTACCATAATTATTCTGTTATTTAGCGTATAATTTTTCTTTTAATGCCAACACTTTTTCATCAGAAATGAAATCATCATAGTCCATAATCTTGTCTATTATACCGTTAGGCGTGAGTTCTACCATACGGTTACAAACCGTCTGTATAAACTCATGGTCATGAGATGACATTATAATATTCCCTTTAAATGACTGCAAAGTGTTATTGAAAGCTTGAATGGATTCAAGGTCAAGATGATTGGTAGGTGTATCCAGAATCAAAGTATTGGCATCAGTCATCATCATTTTGGCTATCATACATCTCATCTTTTCACCACCCGAAAGCACCGAAGCCTTTTTAAGCACTTCTTCACCGGAGAAAAGCATCTTGCCCAAGAATCCTTTAATATATATTTCGCTTGTGTCATTACTGTATTGCGACAACCAGTCCACAAGATTCATATCTGTATTGAAATAGGTTGAATTATCGAGCGGAAGATAAGCTGTGGTGATGGTTTGCCCCCACTCGTATGTTCCCGCATCGGCTTTGCGCTTTCCATTGATAATTTCAAACAATGCCGTCATGGCACGCGGGTCTCGGCTCAAGAACACCACCTTATCATTTTTCTCGATAGTAAGATTCAAATCACGGAACAGAATTTCACCGTCAACCGATGCCGTCAAGCCATGTATTTCAAGTATCTTGTTACCGGGTTCTCTGTTAGGAGTGAAAATAATACCCGGATAACGGCGTGATGAAGGCTGAATTTCTTCAACGTTAAGTTTCTCAAGCATCTTCTTGCGACTTGTAGTCTGCTTGGACTTAGCGACATTGGCACTGAATCGACGAATAAATTCCTGCAATTCCTTTTTCTTTTCTTCCGCCTTCTTATTAGCCTGTTGTTGCTGACGAAGAGCCAACTGGCTTGATTGATACCAGAAACTATAGTTACCGGCAAACAATGTCACCTTATTATAATCAATATCCAATGTATGGGTGGAAATAGCATCGAGGAAGTGGCGGTCGTGCGATACTACAAGAACAGTCGTATCTTCACATTTCGACAAATAATCCTCAAGCCAACTCACAGTGTCAAGGTCAAGGTCGTTGGTAGGCTCATCGAGAAGCAGATTATCGGGATGACCGAATAATGCCTTTGCCAGCAACACACGCACTTTTTCTTTTGCACTCATGTCTTTCATAAGCATGTAGTGCTTATCCTCCTTTATACCAAGTCCGCTCAGCAATGCAGCCGCATCACTCTCGGCATTCCAACCTTCCATTTCGGCAAACTTTTCTTCCAACTCGGATGCACGAATTCCGTCTTCATCGTTGAAATCAGGCTTGGCATACAATTCCTCTTTCTCTTTCATTACAGCCCAGAGAGTGGTATGCCCTTGAAGAACCGTATCAAGAACCGAAAATTCATCGTATGCGAAGTGATCTTGGCTCAATACGCTCATACGCTCACCCGGTCCCTGCGACACAGTCCCCTGAGTGGGATTCAAATCACCGCTCAACATACGCATCAACGTACTTTTTCCCGCACCGTTGGCTCCTATTATTCCATAACAATTTCCTGAAGTGAATTTTAAATTCACATCCTGAAACAATACTCTTTTCCCAAATTGAATACCTAAATTACTTACTGCTATCATACCTTATTTTATTATGAGTGCAAAATTACTAATTTATTTCCATATTCGACATATTTTGGTTTCCCTTAAATAAGAATACAAGCAAATGCGCCACATGCCATACTTAACATTTTAACATTACACATGTTAATTTTTTAAATAAACCAAAGTAAAATCAGAATTTTAGAACAATGGTTAAGAATAATAGACATAGTTAAT
>X67_European_Roe__coassemble_203_pt1 | contig 14941 bp, 13 predicted proteins | sample X67_European_Roe__metabat2_low_PE_011 | metagenome-assembled genome bin X67_European_Roe
AGAGCATTAAATACATTGCTGCAAAAATGGGCAGAAGCCAAACATCTATCGTTATACGATTGAATAAGCTTAAGGAGTAATATTTTAACCTGCTAACCAAACTTGGCAAATTATATTGTTTGTAAAATTTCGCCAGCCGATGGCTGACGATAATAAGGTTTAGTTTACTCCATTGGTTATATACCCAAAACGGACTAAACTTATTTTCGCGCTGGCAGCACTCAAAAAAGATGCTGACGAAAAGAGAAAGACACTCATTCTTCTTTTTTCGCCAGCATTTATCTTAAAAGTTCAAAGAAACACATACTTTTGCGACTGAGCCAAAAATACACCCAACCTTGATTTTTGGGTGTAAAAAGGGTGTAAATCTCGTAACTACTTGATTTACACCCTTTACTGCGGAGAGAGAGGGATTCGAACCCCCGGAAGCTCTCACTTCAACGGTTTTCAAGACCGCCGCAATCGACCACTCTGCCATCTCTCCTGACGACCTCTTATCGTAACCGATAATCGCTGTTGTCTTTTAACGAGTGCAAAGGTATGACTTATTTTTATTCTATGCAAATATTTGACCTAAAAAAATCAAATGTTTTTCAAAAAATTCCTTTAAAAAATCCCTACACGGGCATCTGCTATTTACTCCAATTCTACAACAGTGATTCCTGCTCCACCAAATTGGACATGCTCATCACGATAGGATTTAACTCCCGATAAGGCATTAAGATATTCACGTATCCTCACTTTCAATACTCCCGTTCCGGTTCCATGCAGAATGCGTACTTGTCTAACGTTAAATTGCATAGCGTCGTCCATAAAGTATGTCACAGCTTGTATAGCCTCATCTGCTCTCATACCTCTGACATCAATTTCCTGCTTGAAATTCAGTTGGCGTTTTCTTATATCATCGCTTGTAGCCTTGCTTACAAATGATTTTTCTTGTTTGACAGCAGTTTTGGCTTGTGATTTTCTCAATTTCTTCAATTCCACCTTGGTTTTCAACATACCGAATGCGACAACAGCCCACTTACCATCGACTGACAGAATTTGCCCCACAGTGGAGTTACCCTCCATTACGACATAATCATTAACATTAAACTTAATCTCTTCTGTACCTACCTTTATCTCATTTTCTTTTGATTTCTTGTGCCGCTTATTGACCTTTATAGTCTGTACAGCATCATTATTTCCCAAATTATCGTTCTGTAAACGTAATTTAAATTCATCAAGTTGCTTACGCAATTCTTTGGTCTGTTCTTTTTCTGCCTGCACACGTTTTATGCCGTGTATGGTACGTTCTATGGTTGAATTGCTTTTTGCAAGCAGTTCTTTCGCTTCTTGACGTGCAGCATGTATTATTTCTCTGCGTTCTTTGTTTAAACTTTCAGCCTGGGAATTATACTTCTCTATAATCTCATCTATTTTCTTCTGTTTAGCGTGAATTTCCTGACGTTTATGTTCCCAATAACGTCTGTCACGAGCTATATCAAGAAGATATTTATCCATATTCACATAGTCACTGCCTACTATTTCCACAGCCTCATCTATCACGTTACCCGGCAAACCTATTTTCCGTGCAATCTCTATTGCGAATGAACTACCCGGATAGCCTATCGACAATTTAAACAACGGCTGCATTTTCCCCCTGTCATAAAGCATGGCTCCATTCACAATACCATCATTGTTCTCTGCATAGGTTTTAAGATTCTGATAGTGGGTGGTGATTACGCCAAAAACCTTTTTTTCATTCAATTGGTGAAGAAGTGCTTGGGCTATTGCCCCACCTATTTGCGGTTCTGTTCCTCCTCCAAATTCATCTATAAGAATGATAGTGGAATTATCTGATTTAAGCAGAAATTGTTTCATATTGGTTATATGAGAACTATATGTACTCAAATCATTCTCTATAGACTGCTCGTCACCTATGTCTATGAAGATATTTCTAAATATTCCGATATGAGAATTGGAATATACGGGCGGAAGCATACCACACTGCACCATATATTGAACGATACCCACCGTTTTAAGGCACACCGACTTTCCTCCGGCATTAGGTCCGGAAATAAGCAATATACGGTCTTTTCCGTCGAGTTTTATATCAAGAGGCACAACGGTTTTTCCATGTTCCCTCAACGACAGGAACAGCGACGGATGAACAGCATTATACCACTCGATTTGCGGTTCTTGTTCAAGATGCGGCATACTGCAATTCAAGTCTTGAGCAAAAAGAGCCTTGGAACGGATGAAATCGATCTGTCCGAGGATGTCGTATGATACAAGCATATCATCGATATGAGGACGTATTACATCTGCCATTTCGGTAAGAATGCGTATAATCTCCCTACGCATATCTCCTTCCAACTCTCGTATAGTATTATTTGCCTCTACAATTTCGCCCGGTTCTATATACACGGTTTTCCCTGTAGCCGATTCATCATGCACGATACCTTGAATCTTTCGTTTGTTCATAGGTGCTACGGGGATGACGAGCCTTCCGTCACGCACCGACGGCGACACATCAGCCTCTAAAATACCCGACATCTTGCCTTCCGATATAATCCTGCGAAGTATACTGTTCACACTTGCCGTTGCCGACTGAATGGCTCGTTTTATCGACAATAATTCAGGTGACGCATTATCCTTTATGTTTCCAAACTTGTCAATAATCCTATCAATCTCTTTCATAACGGGGCTGAACGATTGCATACCGGCACATAATTCCCTCAAATAAGGATATTGCTCCACGCCCTCTGCTTCACTGCGTGTAAAAAACGAAACAATTGCGCCTATTGTACACAATGATTTTCTCAAGCGAAATAATTCTTCAGCAGGCATATAAGCTCCCGGAACTCTTATAGAACTCAATGCCGGTGTCACATCGAGAAAATCATTTAACGGAAATTCCACGCATGAAACAATTATCGTCAGGAACTCATCTACTTCACCTAATCTGCGCTTAATCAAGTCATAATCGGCAGAAAAAGCCATCATTCTACAATGTGCCACACCCAATGGACTCATGCAATGCTCTTCCAATACTTTGCGCACTACATCAAAACCCACTTTCAACTCAAAATTACCGGGATATATCATTTCAGCAATAGTTAATTGAATGTTATACAATCTCGTATATAACCGATATAAATAATAAGAGACAATAAATAAAGTGTCACCGCATTATATAGGAAACGGTGATTCGTTGTCAGGTCTCGCTTGTTACGCCATATCAGGTATAGATGTATCACTATCCATGTCAAGACAAAAATCTGCCAAAACGTCCATCCTGACTCCATGCTTATATTCAAATGACCTATACTCAAGTCAAAACCCAATTTCAAATAAACAAACATCACAGCACCAATAGCCGCTGTAACAGAAATCAGACGTCCGGTAACAAGCAACGCCATAGGATGATTCTTAAAATGTTCCAGCACGTACCTCACTAATGAGGGAACACAAATAAAGAGCACAATTATAAGTACAGCACCCACAATCTGCAAATATACAGGGAACGAAAAATAGACAGCATTATAGGCATTATCCAAAGTCAATATTGCTGCAAGAAACACAAGAGATGACAGAAATGAATTATTCAAGTTACCCTTTCTGCTGTCAACCAAAAACACACCAAGCGACAACAATGTAATTGTAACCACATTATATATGCCTATACCAAGATTATCTATAATAGGTAATATAATGAGTGCATTAATGGCAATCAAGACTATAGACAAAGCTTTTCTGGATTCAATTTTCTTAGCCATTATTCAGTTCTTTTTCTTACTGTCATTACCCATTACCGGAAGGCTCCAGTTATATACAACAGAAAGTACCCTTACGACAATTATTATGGTTGCACACGCTACTTGCTGAACAACGGTAGAGCCATTACAATACGCTATCAGCCAATAAACAAGACCACCGGCAATACATGCAGTGGCATACACCTCCTTGCGGAATATCAATGGCTCTTCATTAATAAGAATATCCCTAAGAACACCGCCGAAAGCTCCGGTAATCGTACCCATTATAATAGCTACCCACATAGGGAAACCGAAATCAATCGACTTCTGCATGCCTATCACCACAAATAAGGCAAGCCCAATGGTGTCGAAGATAAACACCGTATGATCAAGGCGAACCAGATACCTTTTAAAAATTATCACAAGCCCTAAGGCTATTGCAGTAACCACAAGATACCAGTAGTTGAGCATCCAGAACGGAGTGGTACTCAAAAACAAATCCCTGATTGTTCCGCCACCTATAGCTGTAACCAAACCGACAATATATGCACCGAACCAGTCAAAACGTTTAACGGCTGCCAGCCTGATACCGCTTATGGCAAACGCCAATGTTCCTATTATTTCTACTATTAGCAGGAATGTTATCTCCATTATTATCTAATACGCTTTTCTTTTGCAACTACAAAATTAATCAAATTATTTCGGAACAAGTCCCATTTCCTTGGCGCATTCAAGCATATAATCATAAGCTTCCTCATGATTATTCCCAATAATGCCGTCAAGTATAGCATTTTTGATTTTCTCTTTCAACAATCCCACTTCTTGACAAGGCTCAAGCCCGAATATACGCATAATCTCTATTCCATCGACTGGAGGCTGAAAATTGCGTATGCGGTCTTTCTCCTCTATTTCCTTCATTTTTTCCCTTACCAACTGAAAATTATCCAAGAAACGCTTTACTTTCTCCTGATTCTTAGATGTAATATCAGCCTCGCACAAGAGCATCAAGTCTTCGATGTCATCACCGGCATCAAATATAAGTCGGCGCACTGCCGAATCAGTCACCGTATCTTCAACAAGCGCAATAGGACGCATGTGCAACTCAACAAGTTTCTGCACATATTTCATTTTGGCATCCATCGGCATCTTCATCCTCTTGAATATGCGAGGTATCATTTTCGCACCTATGAAATTATGGTTGTGGAATGTCCAACCTATGTTCTTGTCATATAGTTTAGTTACCGGCTTTGCAATATCATGCAGCAAAGCACCCCAGCGCAACCATACCTTATCGCTCTTTGACGCTACATTGTCAAGAACTTGCATTGTATGCTCAAAATTGTCTTTATGACCTCTTCCATTAACAACTTCAACGCCGCTTAATGCGTTTAATTCAGGCATAATGAGTTCCAGCAAACCACACTTGCGAAGCAGATAGAAACCACGTGACGGTTTTGCCGATTTCATTATTTTCATCAATTCATCGACAATACGTTCACGGGTAATAATCTTTATTCTATCCTTATTGCGGGCAATAGCATCAAAAGTTTCCTTATAAATATCAAATTCCAATTGAGTGGCAAAGCGAATGGCACGCATCATGCGTAATGGGTCATCGGAAAATGTTATATCAGGATTTAACGGCGTGCGTATAAGACGACGTTCCAAATCACCTATTCCGTCAAACGGGTCAAGCAACTTGCCGTAATTCTCCTTGTTTACACATATCGCCATAGCATTCACAGTGAAATCCCGGCGGCACTGGTCATCCTCAAGCGTACCGTCTTCAACAATGGGATTTCTGCTATCACGTGTATACGACTCACGTCTCGCCCCCACAAATTCCAATTCCACTCCGTGAGATTTAACCTGAGCTGTTCCATAGGTACGAAAAACAGCAATAGCCGTGTGTGAACCTAATGATTTTGCCACATTTTCCGCAACCTCTATACCACTTCCTACCGTAACGAAATCTATATCCTTTGATGCACGTTCCAAAATAATATCTCTTACATAGCCGCCCACGACATAGCATTCCCTGCCCATTTCGTCAGCAGCATCACCTACGACATGGAATATAGGTTTCGACAAATGTTCTTTTATTCGCTGTTCTATATTATTTTCTACCATCGCTTATCACAAAATCCCAATTTAATACAATTCAGCCATTTCCTCAGGGAAATTGGTGATGCACTCAAGCCCGTCATCTGTTACTACATAAGTGCTTTCCACTCCCACTGCACCTACATGGGGGATAACATATTTCGGTTCAATCGCTATCACATTGCCCCGCTCCAACAGTTCCTTGCTGCGGGGTGCCAATACCGGAGCCTCGTTAACCTCAATGCCCACTCCATGACCTATATAACCGGCTTTCTGTTTATGTCCCATAAAATAATCTTCAAGCCCTGCATCTTTTGTCATCTCTAAGGCTATTTCATACAAACGAGCAGCAGGAATTCCCGGACGACTTTCCTTTACGAGGCGATGATGAATAGCAATCGATGTCTCATGCGCAATCTTAGCCAATCTATCAAGCCTGCCCACATAGAATACTCTGGTCATATCAGTCATATAGCCGTTGAAATTGCCACACATATCCACCATTACCGTCATTCCGGGTCTTATGGCAGTTCCATTACAGCCCACAGGAAGTGAGTCATCAAGCCCTGCCCCACCCATCGCAAAATCATAAGGCGACGGGGCATCGGCATTATCCCCACATAGCACATTTCCCATGAACAACTCCATAGATTCGCCATGTATCCTGAAAATACCCAAAGAACCGTTAAGACGTAATTGGCGTTCAACTTCTATTTGTAATTCTATATCGGTCATTCCTTCTCGATATATCTTATGTATATGCTTATAAGCCTCATCATGACGCACTCCGCATTCTTTCATCTTCTCTATCTCAAAATCGGTTTTCACCGAACGAAGATAGCGTAAAACAGCCGATGCGTCTACAATCTCGCTTTCCGCAAACACCTTACATAGGCGAATATAGTCGTTTACCGAGAGGCTATCCAATTCAAGTGCAATCCTATGCGGCTTTTCTTTCAGTAATTCCGAAATCTGCTCAGGTTTTCTGATATACTCCACATTATCGCCCGATAGCCCTACCGGACGCTTCACAAAATATGTTGCGCCTTTGTCTGCATCGATATAAGTGTACCCACTGAATATCCTGCCGGAAGTATAATACAGATTGGCATTGCTACTCACCAACATCGCATCATACCCGTTCTTCTTCAATGCGCTACATACACGCCCTATTCGCAAACCTATCTCATTTTTTAATGCTGATGTAATCATAATCCTTTAAACCTTAATTTATATTCAACGAACTTTAACCAAAGATATTCCTACTTTTGTGACACCGGTCAAAGTATCACAATCAAGTCCCTGCCATACCATCACTTTGTCAAAATCGCCCGGACGTAATCTTGAGGCAACAAAATGCTCTGATTGATATGCCACTCCGAATCCGGGTATTTCCCAATTTCCCTCGGTATCTGATAGAATAGCATCTACAACGGTACGTTTCACCAATGAATCACTTTTTATAAAATCAACCGTTGCGCTTATATTTCTAAAACAATACTCATGTGCAAAACAAAATGATAATCTCATTTCATATTCAGACGATGAATCCGGATATTGCAACATAAATTCACAAGGCGTTTCCTTAATCCAACCGTCTTCTGCCACATCATAGTACTCACTATATGAAGAATGCTTAGGAGAACAAGCTCCTAAGCATATTAAAGTCATCAAAACGGAAAGTATGCCTATGCTGTTCCCTCTCACCGAAATATTAATCAGTTTTGGACGCATTTTGTTCACCTTTTACAGTTTCTACATCATTTGAAAAATTGTTATCCTGACGTACTCTCTGTTCACCGTTCCTATACTCACCCCTTGGTCGGCGATTATTGTTATTACGTTGACGTCGCTCCTTAGACTGCTCGTTTTTACCGGAATCTTCATTTTCATGAATATGACCTCCACCGTTTCTCTGAGTAAAGCTGCCTTCTTTACGTTCTCGAGAACGGTCGTTTCCGTTTCGGTTCTTATTACGTTTCTTTCTTGTCTTATCGAAACGTGTCACACTATCTTGTTCAATGATGTCTCCAAACATTTTAAGTTCTTTCTGACGTTCATCAGAATCAAGATTCAATTTATCAGGTTTAACTCCATTCTTATTAAGTGCCATGACCTCAAAAACACGATCGGCTGAAAGAACCACTAAATTGGCTGCAATATTCTTATCGGTAGAGTAAGTCATTTCACGCTTGAATATATCAGTCTTGAAATGATAATAAATATTATCCTTGGTTTCAAGCGGAACATTCTTCTCAGGCAATTGCTTCACAGCCTCCACATAGGAGTCTATCTCAAAATTCAAGCAGCATTTTAACTTTGCACACTGTCCTGCCAACTTCTGCGGATTGAGAGATATATCCTGATAACGTGCAGCACTTGTCGCCACCGAAACGAAATTAGACATCCAACTTGAACAGCAAAGCGGACGCCCGCATGGTCCTATACCGCCTATTCGCCCCGCCTCTTGTCTTGCGCCTATCTGTTTCATTTCAATTCTCACCTTAAAGACATCGGCAAGAACCTTTATGAGCTGGCGAAAATCAACACGTTCATCGGCTATATAATAGAAAATAGCCTTGTTTCCGTCTCCCTGATACTCCACATCGCCGATTTTCATATTCAATTTCAAATCCTCGGCAATTTTCCGTGAACGTATCATAGTAACCACTTCTTTGGCTTTTGCTTCTTCATAACGTTCCAAGTCGTTCTGCTTAGCCTTGCGGAATACCCGCAGAATCTCTATATCGGGGCGTAAATTGGCACGTTTCATCTGCAACTTGACAAGTTTGCCCACCATCGACACCCTGCCTATATCATGACCAGGATTAGCCTCCACAGCCACCATGTCGCCTATATTTAACGGAATGTGCGAACTGTTCTTGTAAAAACCTTTTCGAGTATTCTTGAACGAGACCTCTACAATTTCATAGTCATTATAACCGCCCGGTACATCCTCCAACCAATTGCAGCTATGTAATTTGCTGCGTGAATCACAGCCACCGGCACAGCATCCGCTTGAACATTGTTCGCAACACTCTTTATTGTAATCTGAGTTATTGCTATCCATTTTGTACCCTGATTTTATTTAGCGAAACTTACCGCACGAGTTTCACGTATAACGGTTATTCTCACTTGACCCGGATAAGTCATTTCATCTTGTATCTTTTTAGCAATTTCAGCCGACAACTGTTCGGTTTGTGCGTCATCTATCTTATCGGCACCCACTATCACACGCAGTTCACGACCTGCCTGAATAGCATAAGTCTTGATAACACCGGGATAAGATAAAGCCAATTGTTCCAAGTCATTCAAGCGCTTGATATATGCTTCAACCACTTCACGACGTGCGCCGGGACGTGCACCCGAAATTGCATCACAAACCTGAACTATAGGAGCGAGCAGACTGGTAGCCTCCTCTTCATCATGATGCGCACCGATAGCGTTGCATATATCCGGTTTTTCCTTGTATTTCTCAGCAAGTTTCATACCGAGCAATGCGTGTGGCAATTCAGGTTCTTCGTCGGGCACTTTGCCTATATCGTGCAATAGACCGGCACGACGAGCCTTTTTAGGATTCAATCCGAGTTCAGATGCCATTATAGCACAAAGGTTAGCAGTCTCGCGTGAGTGCTGAAGCAAATTCTGTCCGTAGCTTGAACGATACTTCATTTTTCCAACTAATCGGATAAGTTCAGGATGCAAACCATGTATTCCAAGGTCTATTGCGGTGCGTTTTCCTGTTTCTATAATTTCTTCTTCAACCTGCTTTTTAACCTTTGCCACAACTTCTTCGATACGTGCCGGATGAATACGACCGTCAGTCACAAGTTGATGGAGAGCCAAACGCGCTATTTCTCGACGCACAGGGTCAAAACCGGAAAGTACTATAGCCTCAGGGGTATCATCAACGATGATTTCTATTCCTGTAGCCGCCTCAAGCGCACGTATATTACGTCCTTCACGACCTATTATGCGCCCTTTTATTTCATCGCTGTCTATATGGAACACTGTCACCGCATTTTCTATGGCAGTTTCAGTAGCTACTCTCTGAATAGACTGTACAACGATACGCTTAGCCTCTTTATTAGCCGTAAGCTTTGCGTCATCCATAATATCATTGATATAGGATGCAGCGGCAGTCTTGGCTTCATCCTTCAAAGACTCAACAAGCTTTTCCTTAGCTTCCTCAGCCGACATTCCTGAAACTTGCTCAAGTTTTTCAAGAACGCTCTTCTGCATTTTTTCCACTTCAGTTTTTTTCTGTTCAAGGCTGTTCAACTGATTCTCCAAATTGGTTTTCAACGCCTCGTTTTCATTTTTCTTGCGTTGATTCTCCGATTGTTGCTGATTTAATTGAAGTTCGCGCTGTTTCAACTTTGCCTCAGTCGACTGAACCTTAGCCAATCGTTGATTTGCTTGTTTTTCAGCCTCCGACTTAATAGCCATTTCAGCTTCCTTAGCTTCAATAATCTTGTTCTTCTTAATAACCTCAGCCTCCAATTTCGCTTCTTCTACGATAGCGTTGGCACGAGACTTGGCTATAATACGATTTATTATGAGTGTTCCTACGATACCCAGCACCAATGCGGCTGCGGCTATCAACACTACCGGTACTATACCTAAACCTGATGTCATTTTTTAGTTTATTTAAATTGTTATATATAATAAAAAAATAGCACTCATCAATGCGCACACCACAAGTGTTCACGCATCAAAAAGTGCAGGTTAACTCTCTGTAAACAAATATTTTTATCTCACAGCTCTATAATGCTGTTTTTTATATATCTAATTTTCTTCATGCTGAACTTTCACGATTATATCGTTTAATTTCCGCTCAAAATCCATTAGTATATCATTTACCTCGTCATTACGCGTACTTGCCTCTACATAAAGCCGTGCAAATTGGAATGCTATTCTTGCCATTACCTCTTCTGAAGACAACTTGTCAAATTTAGTCTTCCAAGCTCCCCACAGCTTATTCACCGACTGTTCTGCCCTACGGTAAACATCAATATCCGAACGCCTTACCGACAATGGAACATTTTTCACATCGCCCAAGCATATCCATATCTTTTGTTTCTCTTCCTCAGCCATATCAAGTCAATTGTGAGATGCATTTATCCACGTCCCGCACCAATTGGCTTATGATGGAACGACTCTCTGCCAACTGTTCATACGAAGGGGCTATTGAGCGTGCAATACGCAGATATTCATTATCTTGACGCAGCTTTTCAAGTTCTTTCCTCAACACCGCTATCTCTTCGCGCAATTGTATTATTTCTTGCTCTGCATTCGCCTTATCAATCTCAAGCGCATGATATTTCTCCACTAATACGCTCGACTTAGAAAGTATCCTTTCTATGGTAGAATGCAAATCGGTCGTCATCTTTTAATCCAATTTTTTACAAATGTAGCGTTTTTTATTGCATTTCACAACATTTTCTCCACAAAAATATTTCCCTAACAAAAGAAAACACCGCAACCTAACGCTATCGATAACCTCTCCATATTAATATGGTTTCCTATATTTATCATCGTCTCCGTCTTCAAGAATACTCAGATAACTCTGATAGCGAGATCTGCTTATATAATGATTTTCAACAGCTTCAAGTACAGCACAGCCGGGTTCATGAGTATGGGTGCAATCATTATACTTGCAATCTGCCGAAAATTGAAATATTTCCTTAAAATAATGCGCCACCTCGGCTCTATCGAAATCTATTGTGCCAAACCCTTTCACTCCGGGCGTATCGACAACAGCTCCTCCATCGGGCAGTTCAAGCATTTCAGAAAAGGTTGTGGTGTGCATTCCGGTGTGATGCGTTTCCGATACACTTCCTGTCTTCAAGTTCAGTCCGGGCAGCACCGAATTAATTATCGTAGATTTGCCAACTCCCGAATTGCCCGATAACAATGTCACCTTGCCGCACAGTTTGTCTCGCAATTCTTGCAAGCCTTCTCCGGAAATTGCATTCGTGACCACTACTTCATAACCTACCGTTTCATAAAGCGTCTTCACGCCTTCAAGATAGTCACGTTCATCAACATCTTTCAACAAATCCACCTTATTTATCACTATTACCACAGGTATATTATAAGCCTCGGCTGTAGCAAGAAAACGATCGATAAAAGTAGTGCTTGTTAACGGTTCCTTTAACGTAACAATAAGCAAAGCCTGATCTATATTAGCCGCAAGTATCTGCGACTCCTTCGACAAGTTGGATGCACGCCTTATTATATAATTACGTCTCGGTTCGATACTGACGATATATGATGCACCGTCTTTTACTGAAACTTCCACATTGTCACCCACAGCCACCGGATTGGTCGTACGAATGCCTTTCAATCTGAAAGTCCCCTTTATCTTACAATTCACAAGCGAGCCGTCATCAGTTTTGACGACATACCAACTTCCCGTATTTTTTACCACGAATCCTTTCATCACCTGCAAAGATATAAAAAATCAGCATCAATTTTGTGAAAAATTACGGTTCTCGGAGCAAAAAACAAATATATACATATCCAACCGTGCCATAATGAATTAAACTGAAATGCACAGAAATAAGAGAAGGCAATAACCATATCGGTAATTAAATAAGAAACTCAACCCCAAAAATGAGACAATCCATTTTTAAAGTTGAGTTTTCCTAATATTTTGGATATTAATCTTGCTAAATGCTAATCACGAATCCAATCTCCTCCATCTCTACGCCATTGTTTACCGTATTGGTCTTCTGCATAACCTCCTCCGGTACTTTTCAGGTCAATCTGTGATCCATTTTCATCTGTTGTAGTCCAATAGCCCCTTCCTTCACTTGGCATTTCGTCTGAGCCACCGGAAGAAGACATAGAAACAGACGCAGCAACCCTCAAACCTGTTATCAACAGAAAACCTACTACCACGACAATTATGATTGCAAGAATGATAACCGACAAGACTGCACCTAATATACACCCCAAAATAAGAAATCCATTCACCATCAACGCTCTTAATGTTGCAACTTTAGCCGATTCGGAGGCAATAATTGATTCTGCAATGTTATATCCCATGAATAAAATCAGCATACCAATTAAGGCAGTTAAAGAAATCGGTTCCAAATTCCAGCTAAATACTTCATTGAGAAACTCACAACCGGCTTTCAGGCTACCCGCTAATGCAGCAATAATGATTGAAAGAGGTGCCAGATATTTATTTGCATTTATTTGCTCTCCCCAAATGCGTTTTTCCAAATTATATAATGCAAAAAATTTATCTTTCAATGACGAGCCGGATTTACTATTACTTGAAAAATACTCATCCTCAGCTCGATCTACCAATGAAAGTTCTTGTTTATTTTCAGCCTTTGAAAATTCGAGAGAAGGATTACCGGCATATTTCGGAGATACTCCATATTCATTCTCATTCGGATGACTATCTTGGCAAAAGAAAACCAAGAGGATTATTCCTCCCACAAAAGGCACTAACAGCAATAACAAAAACCACCCGCTCTTTCCTATGTCATGCAAACGTCTTGCTCCCACAGCAAGCATAGGAATCAAAGTCACCAAGCTCCCTATATAGCCCACTACCGGAATCAGTGATATAATTGTAACAAAAAATGCAAACCCCCAATATTCGCTTCGCCTTGCACGCCCGGAAAAATCGGCATAATGAGAAAATGCGCTTTTCACAGCCTCCGTAAATGCCATCATTTTATTTTGAGACACAGTCGTTTCATCTCTATCTGAGCCACCATCCTTATAATTTTGCACCAATAAAGGGGTTGTTTCTGAGACAGACTTTTCCGTTTCTTCAAACATCCACTGCGGAAGAGCATATTTATCCCATAAATTATCTTCAATAACAACTTCTCCATTTTCGGAATATATCATTGCCGCTGATACGATAATTTCTTCAAAGTACTCTTTTAAAGGACGGTATCGGCTTTCTGATATGTCATTATTAAATCGCTGTAAATATACGATATAAGCAGAGGCTTCACCACCCGATAACATAATCAGTGCATTATAGGACATTTGAATAATTTGAGCCCAAATCATCGTTATCTCTAAGTTGTTGTTAGAATAGTACTCATCTATTTTTTTGCCAACAAACTCCAGCCCCTTCAATTTATCCTCTATGGGAATATTCCGATTCACCAACAAATTCATAATATTTCCTGACAGAGTTTGGTTAAACACTTCACCCCGAGGAGAATCATTCAAGTTTTCTATACTTGCGACAAAATCATCGTATAACCATAATTTACTCATATTCTCAAATTTTATTAATGTTCATGTTTCAACTATTTAAAAAATAAGCGCTTCACTTCGATATAAAACATACCACAATCCACCGATTATTACCACGGTTATTGCTGTTGCCGCAAAATACTTGTTGAGCGGAGAATAAATCTTAATATCGATAGATTCGGGATTATAGTTTCCCGTAAATGCCGCACATTTCACTAAACGATATTCTGCAACAAGAATCAATATTCTTATGCATACTTCCCAAGCAAACAGTGCAATGTTATTATATTGGAAATTATAATCATAGGGTATACCATAAGTACGATGCACACCATGCAAAATGTATACTATGTGAAAAACTATTAAAAAAGCAATCCAATTCTTATCTGTATTGCTGATATTATTGGATCGTATTAATGTCGCATAACAATAAATCCAAAGTAATGGCATTCCAATAGAAACACCCAAAGAAATACCATTGGAGAATACATCAGGCGAGAAGCAGTTAATCGCACCCAGAACTACATTGATATGTATTATCTCTGGAAAAATCTAACGAATGAGGGGAAATAATGATGGCAGCACTGGTGTTCAATGACTTATGAGGATTTATGATGAAAGCCTCTCCGAAGCAAAAGTGCAAGGAAATGAAAGGTAATGAGGGCGGACGGTTTTCAAATCATTACCCGATAACGAGGCAAGTTTATAGGTCGTTGGAGTTTATTTCTACTCTCTGCCATATTCTGCATAACAATGTACAACTCGCTGATAACTAATTTTGTAACCAAAAAGAATTGGATTATGCGAAGTACATTTAAGGTGCTGTTCTACGTGAACGGAAGCAAAGAGAAAAACGGTATTGT
>X67_European_Roe__coassemble_204_pt1 | contig 14850 bp, 10 predicted proteins | sample X67_European_Roe__metabat2_low_PE_011 | metagenome-assembled genome bin X67_European_Roe
TATCTTAGAATATGGTGAGGATGTTTTGCCGGATTATTGCTTTTTTTTTATTTTCTATGAAACCGTGAAACTTCCGGCATCTTTGAAGTGCATTGGCAAGGGAGCTTTTGCCGGTTGCGTAATGCTCACCGAAGTAGTTTTCCCTGTTGCTCCCGATTCTATCGGTGATTATGCTTTTGCAGCGTGTACGTCATTGGAATATATTTCATTACCTCGAAATGTGGGCAAAATCGGCAAAGGCTGTTTTTCACGATGCTCAAGTTTGAGGATGATTGATTTGACGAGCCTTTCTTCTGCATGTGCAATGGGAGATTATATGTTTTCTAATTGTAACTCTCTTGAAAGCGTTGTTTTGAGTGATGCTATGACAGTTATTCCATCCGGAATGTTTGCCGGTTGTTCAGTGCTGAGTACGGTTTTAATTGGAGAAAATCCCATATTGGAAAGCATTGGGGAGAATGCTTTCGCTTCTACCGGATTGACTTCTTTCCCTTTTGGCTCATGCTCCAAGTTGAAAACCATAGGGTATTGGGCTTTTGCAGGAACACCGTTGAATGAGGTGAATTTGCCTACAGGAGTGGAATCGTTGGGAGAAGGGGCTTTTTTCGGCAATACGGAACTAAACGTAATAGACTTATCCCAAAGTAATATTGAGGAGTTGAGTGATTTTATGTTGACCGGAGCAAATTCTATCAACGGAAGTATAGGAATCGGGGAAACTGTATCACGCATAGGCAGGTATGCTTTCAGTGGAGCAGGAATGGCAGGAATTTCATTGCCTGCGGCATTGACTTATATAGGGGATAGAGCTTTTGAGTATAATGCGACATTGGCAGGAATATCGATAAATGCAAAATCTGTCCCGGAATTGGGAGATGAAGTATTTTATGGAATGAATCAATCTGCCGTAACGCTTAAAGTTCCACAGAAAAGTTTGTTGCTGTATCAATCGGCCGAACAATGGAAAGAGTTTAATATCGTAGGTGATATGAGCGATATAGAAGAGACACTTGGTTACGGTGATGATATAAAAGTTTATTTTGCCGATAGAATGCTTATTGTAAAGGCGAGCGAAATCATAAAACATATAGAAATGTGTGAACCCGGAGGCGTTTTGCTTGTTTCAAGTAATCCGTATAGCAAGTCGGTCAGTGTGGATACCGCAGAAATGGCGGGACGGCTTTATGTCGTTTCTGTTCGGCTTGAGTCGGGTAGGGCAAAAACATTAAAACTTATAAGATAATATCAGGTTATGGGAAAGAATAAGCTGAAGAAATTTGCAGAAATGGAAACGTTTGACAACGTGTTTCAGTATCCTTTTGCTGTTGTGGAACGCGATGGTTTTCCTTTGAAAGGACGTTGGAATAAGGATTTCTTCAAGAACGACAACCCCATTGTGTTAGAATTGGGATGCGGAAAAGGCGAGTATGCCGTAGGTTTGGCACGTCGTTTCTCCGGAAAGAATTATATAGGTGTGGACATTAAAGGGGCAAGAATGTGGACCGGTGCAAAGGCAGCGGTAAAGGATGGTATATCCAATGTGGCGTTTCTGAGAACGAATATAGAACTTATAGATCGCTTTTTTGAAGCCGATGAGGTGAGCGAGATATGGATTACATTCCCCGACCCTCAGATGAAGAAAGTGCGTAAACGCCTTACTTCAAGTCGTTTCTTGGAGTTATATCGAAATATATTGATAGACGGAGGTATTGTACATCTCAAGACCGATAGTCCATTCCTCTATACTTATACCGATGCTATAGTGAAACTCAATGATTTACCTACTGAGGTGAATACGTCCGATCTTTACCATTCCGATATAGTAGACGATATACTTGAGATAAAGACGTTCTATGAGCAACAATGGCTTGACCGCGGTTTGTCTATTAAATACATCAAATTCCATCTCGACCACACAACCGGTTTGCAAGAGCCTGACATTGAGATAGAAGAAGATACTTACCGCAGTTTTTCTCGCGGCTATATACAATGCCCGCAACAACTCGACAACAAAGAATAATATAGAAATATGGAAAGATTATATCCGAAGTTGATTCTTGATGCACTTGCCAATGTGCGTTATCCCGGAAACGGAAAGAATATTGTGGAATGTAATATGGTGGAAGACGACATACGCATAGACGGTAATAAGGTGTCGTTCTCTCTCATTTTCGATAAGCCTACCGATCCTTTTATAAAGTCGGTGGTACGTGCTGCCGAAGTGGCGATAAATACATATATTTCTCCTGAAGTGGAAATAAAGGGAAATATTGCGGTAAAAACACGTATGGCAACATCGGTGCCTGCACCAAAGCTGCTCCCCGGAGTGAAGAATATTATAGGTGTTTCTTCAGGTAAAGGTGGTGTGGGTAAGTCTACTGTTGCTACCAATCTTGCTGTCTCCTTGGCACAAAAAGGATATAAGGTGGGACTGCTTGATGCCGATATTTTCGGACCATCGGCTCCTTTGATGTTCGGACTTGAAGATGCTCCCATATATATGGAAGAAGTTGAGGGACGTAACCTAATAGTTCCTCTTGAAAAATATGGAGTAAAAGTGCTTTCTATAGGTTTTCTTGTGGATAAAGAAAAAGCTGTGCTATGGCGTGGAGGAATGGCGAGCAATGCCTTGAAACAACTCATCGGAGAAGCTGATTGGGGTGATTTAGACTATTTTGTGATAGATATGCCGCCGGGTACAAGCGATATACATTTAACCTTGGTTCAGACGCTTGGAATCACCGGTGCTATAGTGGTGACGACACCGCAGGAAGTAGCTCTTGCCGATGCGCGCAAAGGTATAAGCATGTTCCAAAGTGAAGCGGTGAATGTGCCTATTCTCGGACTTGTGGAAAATATGGCATGGTTTACTCCGGCAGCTCATCCTGATGAAAAATACTATATATTCGGTAAAGAAGGCGGCATGCGTCTTGCCGAAAAGCTTGGTGTAGGTTTGTTGGGGCAAATTCCGTTAGTGGCAGGAATCTGTAAGGGAGGAGATGACGGTGTTCCTGTGGTGCTGCAAAACTCGGTGAGCGGTGCTGCATTTATGGAACTTGCCGATCGTGTTGTCGATGCCGTAAACCGCCGTAATGCCGATTTACCTCCCACTCAAAAGGTCGCAATGAAGTAAGTCTGTATTTTTAGAAGTTGTTTTGAATTTTCTTAAACAATTTCTTATTTTTAGAATAATAAAAGCTCGGCAGAATGGATATGCCGAGCTTTTATCTTAATGGATACTTTTCTTAATGACGAATGGCGCTTTTTAGTTTTTGACCAACTTCTTTCCAACGTGGAATGCGTCGTAATGCTCGGCGAACATAAGGTCGATCATATAACAAGAATGCCAAGAAAGTGAATATACATGCATATAAAACCCATCCGTAAAGTTGTTTTAAACTTGCTATCTGCATGTTGCTCAGGAATGCGTCTATAAACTCCGGGAAATTGAATGTTGCAGGATTTACTGCTACCGAATCTACATAAGACGAATATCTTGTTATGTTATCGGTCATATAGTAGTTCATTCCTGTTGTGTATAGCGCACCACCGATAGAGCCACCAAGGAACATGTGTATAATATTGAAAACCGCAAGAGCCTGAAAAAACTGCAGAAATGGAACAAGTTGTTTTACGCTAAGCATGAAAATGGAACTCAGAACACAGCTGCTGAAACCTCTCATTATAAGTGGCAGGTAGAATAATTCAATATTATCTTCGGGTGACATGAAGAAGTAGAAATAAGCCAAATATCCTGCCATGGCAGCAAGACCTATAGAAATGAGTTTATAGTAGCTATATTGAAGTCTTTTCAGCCAAAATAATGAGAACAAAGCACCTGATACAATACCTATTATAGTACACCAATTAAGTGTTGATGCTATTGTATATTCTGAATACTGCATTGCTGCGTAGTATATTTTTTCCAGTACATGTTCCGAAATAAGCATACTTTCTACGACCGCCATAAGCAATAATATCGGAACCAAGTGTTTCGTTTTCCACATGCCGGGTTCCAAGAAAGGGTGGCGGATGTGAATCATGCGATGTGTGGCAACACCTCCTGTTATTAATGCCGCTCCGAATATAGCTCGTATTACCGGACTATGAAACCAATCGTAGAAATCTCCATAATTGAAAATGAACACTAATTCCAGCCCGAGCATAGCCCATAAGAGTGCGCCGAGCCAATCTATGCCGTATAGCGGCATCTTAGGTACTATGCGACAATGTTTTGTGAGCAATGTCACTGCAAGCATAACCAAAAACATAAGTCCGGTGACTAACCAGTGCATAGCATGCCAATGGTAATGGTGAACAAGCCATGTGGTAATGAGGTCACTCGCTTGTATACTGCATAAAATGACTGTGTGCAATACCGGAAAAAATATAGCGAAGTCACGTTTGGGAGTAATCCACAATTGTATGTTGGAAATGCATTCGAATGTTCCCTGTATTTTGGCGCATCCGGAAATGAAACATACCGTCCATAATATCGGTAGAGTGTCAATATGCGGTATTACAATGTTGCATGCGGCTATAGTTAATGCTGATGCCAGTAACAACGTTTTGTTGGTGAACCGGAATTTCATGCGAAATAAAAGCGGGAAGTATATAGCCATCCCGGCGAGATTGGAATAGAGGCACATAAGCACATCTTCACGCATAAGTGATTTCCCCCCTATGATTTCGTTGAGTGCTCCCATATACATTCCTCCCGAAAATTGGAAGCATATAGCGAATACCAAGTATATCCAAGGACGAATTTTGTGAGGAACAAAACGGTGGTACATTGGCATTTGAAACGGTCCTGGTGGTGGTCCGGCGTGGTTTCCCATAGTATCAGTATTTTATTTTACATTCTACATTAAGACCGGCTCTCAGTTTGCTTATGGACTCCGGAGTGTTGTCCTTTAAGTTTATACGTATCGGTATGCGTTGTTCTACCTTAACGAAATTGCCGGTGGCATTATCTTGCGGTATAAGCGAGAATGCTGACCCGGTTGCATCTGATATAGATTCCACGACACCCTTGTATTCCACGTCAGGTACAGCATCGGCGGAAATTATAACTTCAGCGCCAACATTGATGTTGGGTAATTGCGTTTCACGGTAATTTGCCACGACCCAAAGGTCGCTGCTGTCAACGATATTTACTATTGTTTGCCCCTGTTGAATGAGTTGCCCTTCAACAATGTCTTTGCGTCCCAGTACACCATCGCATGGAGCTGTTATAACTGTATATGACAAGTTGAGGCGAGCAAGCTCAACAGCGGCTTCTGCCACATTTATGCCGGCTTCACTTTGAGCCAGACGATGAATTTGTTCTTCTTTTACTAATGAAGTGGATTGTTTGGAACGTACCATTTGTTGGTATTGCGCTACAGCCATTTCATGGGCTGTTTTAATATTATCATATTGTTGTTGTGTAGTAGCTTCTTGAGCCAGCAGTTTTTCGAATCGTTCAAGTTCTCGTTTGGTATTCTCCATTTGTACACGAGCCTGTTCGATACCGGCATCATTCACGCTTAGATTGTTGTGTGTCGTGGCTATACCACTATTGGTTGCATTTTTGTCGGCTCTTGCTGTTATAAGAGATGCTTCGGCTTGTGCAAGGCGGAGTTTGAATTCAGCATCTTCTATAATCAGCAGGGTGTCACCCTTTTTTACATTTTGGAATTCATCGAAGTAGATTTTCTTAATGAATCCTTGTACGCGTGTGTTAACCGGGGTGATGTGTTGTTTCACATGGGCATTATCGGTATATTCTACATTACCTATATGAACAAAATTGGATATTACATATCCCATTCCGATTATTATTACAGCTATAATGATAATATTATAAATGAGTTTGCGTAGTTTCTTATTTTTCATCTTATTATTTGTTTTTAATTAATGATTGCTATATTTGTTTTAGATTTTTCCGGCTGCAAATTTTAAGCTATAGTAACAGTAAATCACATTGATACGTGAATCAACAAGAGCCAGTTCGCTTTGTAATTTCATTGTAGCAGCATCGGTCATATCAGTAATGAGAGCCAGTCCGTTGTGGTAGCGGTTACTCACCACATCATAATTTTGGTTGGCGAGTTCCACGCTTTTGGTTTGCGTATTCAGGTCGGTGAATGAAGTAAGGAAGTTGGTATATGCCGCCTGTACGTTGTTTTCCACTTGCTCTTGTGCAAGCGTAAGGTCTTGTTGTGCTTTGCGTGTGGAGATATAGGCTTGTCGTATCTTTTTATTTGACTTGAAGAGCGAAGATATATTATAACTTATACTTACCCCTACAAACCAATAATTGAAATTGTTGTTGAGTGTTGGAACTTCAATAGTAATAGGACCGTCAAGGTGATTTTCGGCGAAAAGAGCCACTTTAGGCAGTAGTTCCGATTTGGCGAGACGTTCTTCAGTTTGTTTCATGCCAATGTTGAGTGTTGACATCTTCAGAGTAGGAGAATTGAGGAGCGCTAAGTTCTGCCATTCTGCTTCGCCGTGAGTTTTGGGCAGCCGGGATATGATGGTTGTATCCGGTACAATCTTAGTATCGGCAGGCAAACCTATAGCTGTAGCCAGACGATGATTGATGATTTTTCGGTTGTCGGCAATACGTTCTCGTTGCAACTTTTGGCTTTCAAGCTGCAATTCGTAGCGAGTGATGTCGTTTTTCAGCACAACACCTTCTTTGTATCGTACTTGCATTTGAGATAGAACACTTTCAGTGAGTTTTATATTGGCATCGTATACGTTTATCCTGTTCTCAAGCATGGCTAACTGCAAGTAATATCCAATGAGCATGAAACGCATGCTGTTGCGGGTGTTTTCTACTTGGTGAGTAGCCATTTGATGACCTTGTCGGGATAATTTTACTTTTGATGATAGCGCACCGCCTGTATAGATTGCTTGCGATGCCTTAATGGCAAAATTATTGCCGAAATGTGGCATTCCTATACTCATTCCGTTCTTGAAATCCCTATCCCAAAGATGTCCGTTACCTAAATAACTCAAGCTGAGAGATGCGTTGATGTCGGGTAACAACTCGGCTTTGGCATTCGAAATGGATGCTTCTGCAACTTCAGCCGCCACTTTACTGCTTTTTAGTGATGCGCTGTTGTTCTCGGCAAGGTTAAACACTTCATCGATTGTGAGTAATCGTGTATTTGTGCCATTGTCGGCATAGATAGCATTGCTGCATAGCAAGAGCATAACCCATGCTATGAGCTTTAGAAAATTGCTCATAAATATTATAGAATTAATGGTTTGAATCTGAATTATTCCCTATAATCGGTAGGACTTAAAGCCATGTTGATTATATGTAAAAAGCTATGAGATGAATTCGACTCCCCAGCCGTAAGGGCGGTGAATCTTATTGTAAGTTCTTATGAGAATAAAGTAATAATTGAATAACATATAAACCTAAAATCGGTTACAAAGGTACAAAAAAATGCCGAAAACAGAAAATTGCTGCGATACTGTCCTTGCAGTGTGTTCTGTTTTCGGCGTTGAGTTACAGAGGATTAGATTTGTAGTATTTTGTGGTCTCTTTCTTGTCGAAATGCATTGAATGTGTCGAAAATATCGGCAAGTGCAATCGTTGCATTGTCTATTTGTTGACGAAATGTATCTGACCCGATTGCAGATGATGCCAATTTGCCTTGAAGTGCGCTGTTTACTCCCGAAATATCCTCAAAAAGTTTCATTTGCAGTTGTATCATTTCAAAAGCTCCAATGTCGGTGGCATTGGTGGAAATCTGTTTTGGAACATCTCCCGAGTGATTCGGAGAATATGGAATGATGCCATTGGTTGCACTCCATATACGCTTTATATCTTCCCATGTGAAACCGTCGGGCAGTCCGTTTTCGGGGAATAGCAGAACGCCTTTAGCACTGGCTCCCATTATGTGATCGATAAGAGTAATGAGGCGGTTAACGTATTTCTGTTGGTCGATGACATCTTCCACAAAAGAATGGACTTCTCCATCGGTAAGCGGATAGAATTTCATCACATAAGGATGTGAGCCGTGAACGTAAGGTGAAGGATATTTGGTAATCAGATTTCCCATAGGGGTAAACCAGCTGCAAAACCAAGTTTGTTCGATATCCCATTGGTAGGTTATACCCGGGATACCTTTGTTTTCCCTGTGATGGTTTTCTTTGTCTATGATGGGCTGCTCTTCAATGGATACCGAATAATAGGCTGCGTTGTGAGGATCGTGGCATTTAAGCACTTCTCTACTTTCAAGTGTCCATACTTCAATGGCGCGGAACTTTCCGCCCTGTGCATACCAGAATCCGCTACCGGTTTCATTATTTACCCCAATACGGGACGTAAAATCGGCTATGGCATTTTCTGTATTCTCGTTACAATACAAGGTTCTTATCCATGCTGCGCGATTGCGATTATTGCGAGAGCCTGTACGCATCAGCAGCTCGGCAAGGCTGAGGTCGTGTATTTGTCCTACGATTTCACAATCCCATGAACGTGTGTCATGAACAGAATTGATGAAAAAGCGGTTTATGTTCACATTATCCACACGAATGCCTTGTCCTGAACGGAAATCTTTGTCTACACGTTGAATACAGCAACCTGAAATGAGAAACTCTTCCAGAATGCGACTATCAAGTTCATCGAGGCTGTTGGCGTTACGTATGGATTCCGATACGGGATTCTCTTGTGTGCTTTCTTTGATATTGTTGCGAAAACGTCCTACAACACTTTTCACCATTTGTCGCATCATGTTGTTGGTGATGGGATCTTTGCCGGATTCCTTTAGTTTGCGATATTCGGTAATAGGGTTTCCATCGATGTCGGTTGTGTAGCCGTTCCATTGACGACCATAAGTAAAATCCTTGTTGCGTTGGCGGGAGCGACGCAGTTCGCTGCCGCTTATCCATGCCCTGTAGGCGGCTCGCAGAATACGTGCCGCCTCCTGCTCATGATTAATGTTTGTGTTTTTCATAGAATTAGGTTTTTTGTGGCAAAGTTAGTGTCCTCTTAATACGTTTCAATTCCTTAAAAGACCTATTGCATTAAACTTAATGCTGTATTATAGGGGAGGAGCAGATAATTTTGATGATTGGAAAATTGCTAATCTTTCAAGAATAATTTATAACTTAGTACACCTTAAAATGGTTAATATATTGTATGCGATGGTTTAACTTTAAATATCAGTATTGTCATGAATAAGGAAATGAAAATCTATTGCTCTAATATAAAGGAGTATGTTAAGATTCAAGGAGGAGAAACTCTGAAAGAAATTTTCGAAAGACTGAAAGATAAAATCGATATAACGCCTATATGTGCACGGGTGAACAATAAGACTGAAAACATGGGTTATCCGGTATTTTCTCCTAAACAAGTGGAATTTCTCGGGGTGGATACTCCATCGGGTCGCAGGGTGTATGTGCATTCATTGTGCATGGTGTTGTATAAAGCGGTTCATGATACATTCCCCGGTATAACATTGCGTATAGAGCATTCTATTTCCAACGGGTATTATGTTCTGTTTATTCAAGACGGTGAGGTTCTTCTGCCATCGGAGGCAATGGTGACGACGGTTAAACGTCGCATGCGTGAAATCATTGATTGTGACATACCTTTTGTACGTCATGAAAAACTTACGGTCGATGCTGTTAAGTTGTTCAAGAAGCAGGGGCTTATCGATAAAGTGAAATTATTGAAATATTCAGAAGAGTTATATACGATATATTATACGCTTGACGGACTTGCCGACAGTTTTTATGGTAATCTTGCTCCGTCTACAGGATATTTGCAGGTGTTTGATTTGCAGTTATTCCAGAAAGGGATGCTGTTGCTTGCTATAGGTAAAAAAGATATATCCAAGCCGGATATGCCGGTCTGTCAAGAAAAGATGTACAAGGCGTTTACCGACTATCTTGACTTTAACAACATTATAGGTATCAAGAATGTAGGAGAACTTAATGATGTGGTGCGGAATGGGGATACTAATATGCTGATGAATGTGGCTGAAGCGCTGCATACCAAGAGTTTCAGTCTTATTGCCGAAGAAATCACTCGTCGTTATCGTGAAGGCGGTGCGCGAATAGTGCTTATTGCCGGACCGTCATCAAGTGGAAAGACTACCTCTTCTAAGCGTCTTGCCATTCAGCTGATGTGTAATCTTCTTGTTCCTCAGATAATTTCGCTTGACAACTATTTCGTGAACCGTGTGGATACACCGCGTGACGAGTCGGGTGACTATGATTATGAATCGCTTTATGCGCTTGACCTTGAGCTGTTTAATCATGACCTTAATGCGCTTATTGCCGGTGAGGAAGTGGAGATGCCTACCTATAACTTTGAGACCGGCTTGAGAGAGTTCCGAGGTAATAAGATGAAGTTGGGAAAAAATTCCATTCTGTTGATAGAAGGTATTCATGGACTTAATCCTGAACTTACAGCGGAGATACCCGAAGAACAGAAATTCCGTGTTTATGCCAGTGCTCTCACGACGTTGTCAATCGATGATCATAATTGGGTGCCAACAACCGACAATCGGCTGTTACGCCGTATTATACGCGATCATAAATATCGAGGTGTAAGCGCACGAGATACCATAGCCCGATGGCAGAGCGTTCGTTCAGGTGAAGAAAAGTGGATTTTCCCTTATCAAGAGAATGCCGATGCCACATTTAATTCATCTTTGCTCTTTGAATTGGGCGTAATGAAAGAGTATGCCGAGCCGTTGTTACGCCAAGTGCCGCATAATGTTCCGGAATATGCCGAGGCGTGGCGGTTGCGTGCATTGTTGAGTTATTTTCTGCCTATCAGTGAAAAGCAGATACCAAGCACTTCGCTGTTACGTGAATTTCTTGGTGGCAGCAGCTTTAAGTATTGATTTTTGCGATTGTGGGCGTTTTTCACTATTTTTGTAGTCAATAAACATGAATACAGGTGGCAAAAGATATTGTTGAAACCCCATTGATGAAACAATACTTCGAAATGAAGGCAAAGCATCCCGATGCAGTGCTTTTATTTCGTGTAGGCGATTTCTATGAGACATATTCCGATGACGCTGTGGCATCGGCAGAAATTCTCGGTATAACACTCACCCGTCGTGCCAACGGTGCGGCTAAAACGGTGGAAATGGCGGGATTCCCGCATCATGCTCTTGACACTTATCTGCCGAAGTTGGTGCGTGCCGGCAAGCGAGTTGCCATCTGTGAACAATTAGAAGATCCTAAGCTTACCAAGAAATTGGTTAAGCGAGGTATTACCGAACTGGTAACACCCGGAGTCTCAATAAACGATAATATTCTTAATCATAGGGAAAATAATTTTCTTGCCGCTGTTCATTTCAGTAAAAAGCAATGCGGTGTGGCGTTTTTAGATATAAGTACCGGAGAATTTCTTACGGCAGAAGGTACATCTGACTATGTGGATAAACTGCTTGCCAATTTTTCTCCAAAAGAGGTGCTTATAGAGCGTAGTAATCGACAACTGTTTAACGCCACGTTCACTGCTAAATACCTTACATTTGAGCTTGACGATTGGGCTTTTACCTATGAATCGGCTTCCGATAGGCTTTTGCGTCATTTTGAGACCAAGAATTTGAAGGGGTTTGGTATTCACAAGATGAGTGACGCTATTACAGCATCGGGAGCGATACTTCATTATCTCGATATCACCCAACATACGCAGATAGGGCATATTACCACTCTGTCACGTATAGAGGAAGAGCGATATGTGCGTCTTGACCGTTTTACTGTGCGTAATTTGGAACTTATAGAGCCAATGTGTGATGACGGAAAAAGTTTGCTTTCTGTCATTGACCGTACCATGTCACCTATGGGAGCGCGATTGTTGCGACGTTGGGTATTGTTCCCGCTAAAAGACGTTAAGCAGGTGAATAACCGTCTTGATGTGGTGGAATATTTTTTTAAGGACAGAGACGGCAGAGAATTAGTGAAAGAGCAACTGGAATTGATAGGCGATATGGAGCGTCTTATTTCCAAGGTTGCGGTAGGGCGTATTACCCCGCGAGAACTTGTGCAATTAAAGAATGCCTTAGGTGCTATTGTGCCGATAAAGCGGCTTTGTATGGATGCCGATAATGCAGTGTTGAATGCTTTCGGCGAACAATTGAATCCGTGCAGAACCATATATGAACGCATCGAGCGGGAGATAAATGCAGATGCTCCTAATATGCTTGCCCGAGGCAATGTCATCAACAGTGGTGTTAATACCGAACTTGATGAATTACGAGAATTGTCGGTGTCGAGTAAGGACTATCTGATGAAAATTCAGCAACGTGAAAGCGAGTTGACTAATATACCGAGCCTGAAGATAAGCTATAATAATGTATTCGGCTACTATATAGAGGTGCGTAACACCCATAAGGACAAAGTGCCGCCGGAATGGATTCGCAAGCAGACACTTGTAAATGCCGAGCGTTACGTCACTCAGGAACTGAAAGAATATGAAGAAAAAATCCTTGGTGCCGAAGAGAAAATACAGGCTATAGAAAACAGGTTGTTTAATGAACTTGTCGCTTCAGTTGGGGAGTTTATACCTGCCATTCAGGTAGACTCCAATCTTGTTGCTCGGCTTGATTGTCTTTGTTCATTTACTCGAGCTGCTATCGAGAATAAATATAATCGTCCTGAAGTGAACGAATCGCTTGAAATAGATATTACCGAAGGACGTCATCCGGTGATTGAAAAAGAACTGCCTTTGGGTGAAAAATATATATCCAATAGTGTGACGCTTAATAACGACACACAGCAGATAATCATGATTACCGGACCTAATATGGCGGGTAAGTCGGCATTATTGAGACAGACGGCTCTTATCGTACTTATGGCGCAAATAGGGTGTTTCGTACCTGCCGAATCAGCCCGAATAGGTATAGTGGATAAGATTTTTACCCGTGTAGGAGCAAGTGACAATATCTCACTTGGAGAATCTACTTTCATGGTGGAAATGACCGAGGCAGCTTCCATTCTAAACAATATAAGTGAACGCAGTCTTATCCTTTTCGATGAATTAGGTCGAGGGACAAGCACTTACGACGGTATTTCAATAGCTTGGGCTATTGTCGAATATATCCATGAGAATTCGCGAGCGAGGGCAAAAACGCTTTTTGCCACTCACTACCATGAACTTAACGAAATGGAAAAGACATTCAAGCGAATTGCCAACTATAATGTATCGGTAAAAGAAATTGCCGGTAAAGTGGTGTTTGTGCGTAAGCTTGTGCGTGGAGGTAGTCAACATAGTTTCGGTATCCATGTAGCAAAGATTGCCGGTATGCCGCCGACAATAGTACAACGTGCTAATGAGGTGTTGAAAATATTAGAAAGTAATAATAATGGCAACGGGGAAACCATGCACAAGAATCTTGCCGAAGTGGGTAGTTCCACTCCCGGAATGCAGTTGTCGTTCTTTCAGCTTGAAGACCCGGTATTGTGTCAAGTGCGTGATGAAATACTTCACGTAGATATTAATAATCTCACCCCCGTTGAGGCTCTCAATAAACTCAATGAAATAAAGAAAATCATCACCGGCAAAGACTCCTGAATATCATGTGGTGGGGATGGAAATCCAGTAGTGAGGAATCAGGTCGGGGTATTCTGTTGTGCGGCTCCATTCTTTGGGGGCAATTACAATCTTGTCATGATTGGGGTTGAGCCATGCAGCCCACCAGCTTTCAAGTGTATTGGCTATTATGTTGTGCTTAGCGTGATTAAACAATTGTATTATTGAAAAATGGTGGTGTGATGCAGCTTTTATGACGATATGTTCTTTTTCGTTAAGCAGAAGATTACCCTTTACCCATTTCTCGTCATCAGTAATCACCACAAAAAACGGATTATCGATAAAATTGCGAATGTGCGTTATTGCCCAGTTGTAATAGTCCTTTGTGCAAGTATTTTGTTTGCTTGTGGGACGATAAACATGTATTGCCACCGACTCTTTTTCTTTTTCGAGCATCTTGATTAAGCTTTGTGTGCCTTTAGTGAGTTTATGAGCCGGTACTGTGAATGTTTTTTCCACATCGCTTGCAATACTGTCGAAGTATCTGTAAGACAGCCAAAAACCATCAAAATAGGTGTCTTGTCCCGGAGTTAGAATTTCCGGCTTATAATTGTTTCCATGCTCTTTATAGTCGATGCCGTTGCGTTTAGTTCCCGATAAAATGCCGGCAATAGAACCTTTGAGAGATTTGTGTATAGCGTTGATGTCCTTTGATGTCGCTATATGAGTCTCGGGGAGGTTGGGGAACATTTTGGCTATCCAGCCTTTGGGTGTGTCTATTTTTGAATCGGGGTGGTTTTTCAGTAAGCGCATGAAGAACGCGTATTGAAACATTTGTTCTCCTACGCTTCCATGTATTTTAACGATATTCATAAGTCAATTTATTACAAAGTGAAGTTTTAAAACCATAATGAGAAATTCTGGTGCGGCAATTTAGCGGATGCCACAATGATGGCGAGTTTCCCATTGCTGAAAGTCATTCCGGTATCGGCTGCATTGCGACATGCTTCCCATAAAGCCTGCATGACTGAATTACGGCTGATATTGCGAATTATGATGATGCCATCGCTTTTGCGTATCCCGTGTAAGTATTTAAGCACGTTGCTATATTCTTCTTCCTGAACACTGTTAATCAAGACGAAAGGTACGTTAGTTTTGCTACATGCATTTTTGTATGCTGTAATACCTCCGTCGAATGTTTTATAAGGATGAATTTTATTGCCGAAATGCGACAGTATCTCATGAGTAACAGGATATTCGCTTATACTCGGTTCGCAAAGGTATAGCTCGCTTCTGCTTGAAACGGCAAGCAACGATGCGCTTGAAATACCATAATTTGTCCCTATCTGCAA
>X67_European_Roe__coassemble_209_pt1 | contig 14607 bp, 13 predicted proteins | sample X67_European_Roe__metabat2_low_PE_011 | metagenome-assembled genome bin X67_European_Roe
CTTTGATGGTCATCCGCATTGCTTTTATTTTATAATTAATAATAGTAAATGGCTTGTAAATCAATATAAAATTATAAAGTCAAAGGATGTAGAAAATATGCTAAATCAGTATCTTAAGGATTCTCCTGAATTGGATAAAAATTATACATATGATTTGGAATTAAGGAAGCACAACTTAAAATATTTGTTTGACAAGAAAAGAATACCTTTATCTGTACGCAAAAGTTTAAATTGGGGATGTATATCTCCTATAGTTAATATGAGACATTGGTCTTTGCTTATTTGGGCAGTTTTATTTATAGTTGTTTTAATAGCAGCTATAACTCAGTCTTTTATCCCGTACTATTTATTTTTCTTAGTAAATTTCTTAATTGGAAATCGGATAGAATGGGCAGCCGGAGGTTGGAGTTGTGCAGATCTTTTCCTAAAACATCAAAGGAGAGAGGCTAAATTAATTTGGTTAAGTATGATATTAGGAGGTGGATACTCTTTAATTTATATAATATTATGGTATATTTTTTAAGATTTAGTTAATCATGATTAGACCGGCAGAATTTATACATCCGGAAGATGCGGCGGCACTGCGTCAGTTGGAAAATATTCCGGGATTTCCTGCGATTGCAAAGAAAGTATTGGAGTTGGGGTATGAGAAATTAAAGTATGGTTTGAATATGGCATCTACCATACGCTTATCCCCCATTCAACTCCCTGAACTTTATAAGCATCTTCCTCCTATTTGTGAACGCTTAGGAATCAAAGAACCGGAGTTCTATTTAGAAATGAACCCGATGCCTAACGCTTATACATCAGGAGATACAAGAGTATTCATTGTGGTAACATCGGGACTTGTGGAAATGATGGATGATGAAGAACTTGATGCTATTCTTGCTCACGAATGCGGACACATCTTATGTCGTCATGTGGTGTATAAGATGGTTGCCGATTATCTCAAAATAGGACTTGATGCACTTGGTATTTTAGGTGCTGTTGCAAAACCTGTAGAATATGCTCTCCTGTATTGGAGCCGTAAAGCTGAGTTGTCTTGTGACAGGTGTGGAAGTATTATCACTTCACCTGAAGTAGTTGCCCGCTCAATGGCACGGTTGGCAGGCGGTCCCAAATCTATCACGCATAAAATCAATATGCAAGAGTGGGCACTGCAAGCTGATAAATATGATGAAATCAAGAACGACGGATTATGGAACAAGACGCTGCAATTGGCTGTAACTATTGGTATGACTCACCCATTCAGTGCAGTTCGAGTTCGCGAAATCCTCAAATGGGGAGAAAGCCCACAGTATAAGAATCTAATGCAGAATCTGAAAGCAGAAGCATCAGGAAAGAAATGTCCTAAATGCAACAAAGCTGTATGCGCTGATTGGGCTTATTGCAAGCATTGTGGAGCAAAATTATAATTCATTCACCATTAAATTTTAAAGTTATGTTTTTCAACGAAGAAGGAATTTTGAACATTGACGAAATGGTCGTCAATAATGCATCTTTCAAAACTATTATGGAAGATGGAGTAATCACCGAAGAGGAGATTAAGGCTCAGTCTGACAAGGTTGTGGCAATGCTTCACGATATGGAGGCAAAGTACAGCGAAGAGCAACTTGCTGAGATTGAGAATTTGCTTGTAGAGTCAAGCGTGTTGTACGCAGTGTACAATTTTCATTCAATTCAAAACATTAACAAATAAGAATTATGGCAACTTTCAGCACAAAAAAGATATTATACGGTTCAACATCTTTGATACCGACTATTGCAAACCGTATTCAGGAAGAGTTTCAGAACGATGGCTACGAAGTGGCTATGGATGCTTTGAGCAGCGGTGGTTACGACATTTCAATCACAAAGGGTGGTGTATTCAAGGCTGTACTGGGTATGAAAACCGCATTGAAAGTTACCCTGCTTCCTCAAGGCAGCAACATCCACTTTGAAGCCGGTGTTGGTATTTGGGGACAGCAGGCAATTCCTACAGTAATTTCGATGCTTTTCTTCTGGCCTGTTCTCATTACTCAGATTTGGGGTATGGTGGAACAATCAAAGCTTGATGATAAGGCTTTGGATATAGCAAAGGACGTAGTTTATATGAATAACAATAATGGTGCAGGCGCTACTACTTCTAATGGTAGCAAGTTCTGTACAGGATGTGGTACTCAGAATGCTGAATCTGCAAACTTCTGTTGCGGCTGTGGCAGACCTTTTTAATTCAAATGATATTTAAAAATGGATTATAAAGACGTAGAAAAACTTTGTATAGACAAAGCTAAAGAATTGTTGGAAAAATATTTCGGTAATCTCATTAAGGAGGCTTCTGTGGAGTGCCCTGAAACTATAGGTGAGTACAGTATTGATTTGCCACTGAAAATAGAAGCGGAATATCGTGCTTATTTGAAAGATTTGTGGAAAGAGATTTCACATGATGACAAACGCACGATAGATGATTTGCTAGATAAAAAGCAATTCCGTGATATGATGACCGAAGATGAAAGGGAAAGAGTTGCAGAGGCATACAGGGATGCTGAGCGACGCACTATATGGGAACGTATATCCAAAACCAACCACAAAGACGTTACCTATTATAAAGGTTTGCTTAAAGAATATACTCAGGAGTTATTATTCTGTATGAGACATGACTTCCTGGAAGAAATAACGTGAGAGCATAAGGTTACTTGTTATTGCTTAAAATTATAAAAAATAACAGATATACATAGACGTATCTTATTTAATTCTTCTTCAATTCTTTGCCAAGAATGAAGAATGGATGATAGAGAATTGTTTATTGGTGAATGGAGAACTTCAAGTATATACGAGCAAAGGCAATATATCGGCAGGAAAGTTATTATCAAGAATAATTGAAAACTTATAAAGTCAAGAGATATTATGAATGAGCAGAATAGTTATTATGCTTTTATAAGCTATAATAGTGCTGATGAAAAATGGGCGAAATGGTTACAGCATAATTTAGAGTATTATCACATTCCAAGTGCCTTGTGTAAAGAATATCCAGAATTGCCTAAGAAAATTAGACCTGTGTTTTGGTATAAACAAGATTTGAGTGGAACGAAGCTTAAAAAGGCACTTAATAATGAACTTAGCTCTTCAAAATATCTTATTGTTATCTGTTCCCCAGATTCAGCGAAAGCTGATTGGGTGAATGATGAAGTTGTAGCATTCATAGAACAAGGTAAAGGTGATAGAATTATTCCATTTATTGTTGCAGGAACTCCCCATGCAAAGAATCCCGATGAAGAATGTTTCCCTCCTGCATTACGTAATCTTACTAGAGATGAAGAAATACGTGGTATCGATGTGCGCAGAAAAGAAGGCAAATCTCACGCATTAGTAGATGTTATTGCTACAATGTTCGGTGTTCGTTTTGATGTGCTATGGCAACGGCATGAGCGCAGAAGAAAGAATATCCGCAATATATGGATTACGATACTCTCTTTGCTGTTGATATTTGCTTTGGGTATATATGATTATAAGAGACCTAAATATGAATACTTTGCAAATTATGTAGATATATATGGAAAGCCCGTTGGTCTAATCGCATTGACTGAATCGCAACGAGCTCACCGTAACAATAGTTATCAGTTTGAGTATAGACGAATTCCATTTGGTGAACCTAATAGTTATTCTTGGCGAGTTGTGAAAGTCAAAGCTGTCAATTCTTCTAAGAAGTCTCAAGAAATTGTCAATACCGAATATTCTATGCGTTATCCGATTCAAGAATATAGATATTATGAAAAATCGGGGCATGTATCGCAAATAATATTTTGTAATGAAAATGGAATTCCAATTATTAAATATAATGTCACGAGTAGAGGAGATAAAATTGCAACTATTGTAGATATTGTGTCTGTAGATGAAGAAAAGGGAAGCGGATTTATAGGTGCAGACCAATTGAGTTTACTCTATAGAAGTATGGAACAAGTTAAAACAAAGGCTAAAATTGCTCGTATAGTATATGAAAGGGATTCTTGTGGATACATTACAAAGCAAACATTCCATTCTAACAATGACAATGATTTATCACTGAGTGCTATTGCCGATGAAAATGGGACTTACGGATTTTCTTTCGAGCTTGACAAGAATGGTCTTCCTATAGCTATTAATTGTTTGGATATAAATGGAAATAAAATGAATTCTAAAAAAGGGTATTCTACTATAATGTATGAGTATGATGATTGGATGAACTCCATTTATACAAAATACTGCGATTTAGATTCTGAACCGATTGTTAATGAACTTAACTGGGCTATATGTACGAATGTGTCAGATGAATATGGGAATATAGTAGAGGAACATTATTATCAGAGAGAAGGGATGCGTTGTAAATCTAATCGAGGAGTTGCTTCTATCCGATACGAATATGATTCAAATGGTTTCTTTGCTAATGAACGATTTTATGGCATAGATGGTAATCCCATTTTGAACTATCGAGGCATTGCAAGGTATAGCTATAAGAATGATAATACAGGAAATGTATTGGAATCGTCATTCTATGATACAGATGATAACATTAAACAAACGATATATGGGTTTGCAAAAGCAATAAACAAATACGATTCTGATGGTAATTGTATAGAAGTTGCTTATTATGATGAAAAGGGGGGGCCTTGTGTTTCAATTGAAGGATGTGCAAAGTGGACACGAAAATATAACAAAAATGGAGATCTGCTTGAGCATTGGTTTTGGGGAACAGACAATAAACTCTGTTTGTTGGATGGATATATAGCAGGTTGGACTGCTGATTATAATGAAAAAGGATTTTGTATTGAGAAGAGAAATTACAACATTGATAAACAGCTCACTATATCGGACCTAGGGTATGCTGTTGTAAGGAACACATACGACGATTATGGGAATCACGATGGTGCTTGCTATTATAACGAAGAATATAAACCTTGTAAGAGTAATGAAGGATATGCACAGTGGAAAGCACTCTATAATGCGAATGGTCAGAAATTTAAAGAATCATATTATGATGAGTCCGGAGTACCTTGTAATAACAAAAGCGGTTATGCATCAATCTATATTTCATATGATACGATAGGGAATATTAGTTCCATTGTGAAATATGATGTGGATGAATGTATTGTGGATTAAGTTTCGTTATAGCATATTATTACAGACACACTATTATCATTTAAGAATGTAATATAAATTGCCTATAAAGAAATATCCGAATGTTGATAAACCTTTTCGACAGCTAATAAAAAAAACTATTATACTTAAATAATTGATTACAAATTTATATGTATAATGTATTTATAAGTTATAGAAAATCAGCTTCTGTAAACGCAGATCTTATTCGTAAAAGCGTCGCTGATAACTCTGCCTATTCTTTAGAGGATATCTTTTTGGACAAACATAGTATTGGTCCAGAACTTTTTGATGACAAGATCAAGAGTGCTATTGCTTCATCAAAATGTGTAGCCCTTTTGGTAACCAAAGATTGTTTTAAAGTGAAAGAACATGTAGAAGAGGACTGGTTTTTAGAAGAAATAAGAACAGCAATCTCTTTAGGGAAATAGATAATACCGGTCTTATTTGAAAAAATAGAATCTTTATCTGATTCTTCAATTATGGTTGAATTAAATAAAAACTTTAATGAACATGACATTGAAATTATTGTAAAATCTCAAAGTGTTCCATATAGTACAGATTTCCCTGATGCATCCATCACTAAGTTGGTACATTTTATAGAAGAAGCTTATAGAAAAATTTAAAGAATGGCAGCAGCAACACCTTGAAGAATAAAAAACATTGTCATAAAAATATTCATAATGGCAACCTCAAAGACTTATTTTGATTTTGAATATTCAATTCGCAGTCAAAGAACAAAGCTAAAGTTAGTCCAATATTCATCACCTAACGAAATTCGCAATGCAATCCGCTGGGTTATGCGAGATAATCCAGATATATTTTGGTTTGCTCATCAGTATCATTATGACGAGGCAAGTTCTACCATACACTTTCAATACACATTTTCAGCTGAAAGAGTAAACACAATTCAGCAAAGTATTAATGATGTGATTGAGAATGATTTTTGCCTTGAATATGTCAAGAAATTGACTCAGCAAGAACAAGTAGCCTATGTATATAAATGGTTGGTGACATATTGTAACTATAATGTCAACTCTGCTTATAACCAAAGTATATATAGTGTATTTGTTCGTAGAAATTCTGTTTGTACCGGATATGCAAAAGCTGCTCAATATTTATTTAATCTGTTAGGCATTGAATCTCGTTTAGTTTTTGGGCGTCTTCATAATGACAAAGAAGATGGCAGACATTGTTGGAACCTTGTTAAAGTTGATAATGAATATTATCACTTTGATGCATGTTTTGGCGATAGTATACTAGATAATGTAGCTATCAAATCAGGAGTTCAAGAGTTATTAAAGATCAATGGTATTAACTATAATTTTTTATGTGTTTCTACAGATGATATCTTAAGGACAAGAAACATTGAAGATATTACGACTTTGCCTGACTGCCCAAACTCTTGGTCAAAGACTTTGATAAATTCATTAGCACTAATAAAACTGAAACAACGTGAAGATATAAAGGGGTGTCTGTTGTCTCATATCGGTAGTTCGGCTGATATTTATCTATGCTCTAAGGATAAAAATACAGTACTCAAGGTATTTCGTCCGAACAGCAAAACTACAAGCCAAGAGGAATACCATTATATGCAGCAAACAAAAGGCTGTCTGCACCTACTGCAATGCAATGAGCAATATACAGACATCACTCAAAACTCAGTAGCAATTGAACAGTCTACTCCTATTGTTGATTTGCTGTGTAGTCATTACTATGAACTTTCTTTGAAAGGGCTAATAAAAATGGCTATAGATGTTGCTAAGGCTTGGAAAGAGTGTCAAAAACGAGGTGTACTATATCGTGATATTCATGTTTGTAATATCTATCGTTCAAATGACGGCATATTCAAGTTGGGTGATTTTGGAAGTTGTACAAATAAGTTTGATCTAAAAGAGACTGTGGGTAATCAGTGGTTTATGGCACCTGAGACCTTTGTGTCGGGGATTTTTACAGAATCCTCTGCCGTTTACTCCATATCAATGGTCATGTACTTTATCTTAAACAACCTGCGTCCTGCGTTTTGGGCGCAAGGTTGTGAAGATGAAGCTTTGCAAAAAAGGATGAATGGGCATAACTTACCTACACCTGCAGGATGCATCAATCTTCCAGCTCATATAAAGACGAAATTCGACAAGTTCTTCGATAAAGTATCTGTATCATTGCCAGAAGAAAGAATCAGCAGTGTTGCTGAATTTATATATGAGTTGGAAAGGCTCACTTTTTACTGTGAAGATAGCGATTATATCATTCACCGCAAAGGCTTTAGTTTAGACTTTGATTTAGATGCAGAGAATAACTATAGACTTGCAGTTCGTGGGCGTAATATTTCTCACAATGATAATCTAAGATGTTCAATGGCAGACTCAGTTGAACGCAGGTGTTATACTATATATAACCCACAATATGTAGATGGCGTAGAAAACTTTGCACAGACAATGGGACCTGATTCTGTGCAGTTTCAAACCACGTTTCCAACTGCGAGTATGGCAGATGAAGTCGAATTTTATGCCAGTACATCATTCTATGCAAATAGAGAGGTTACATATAGTTCTAATGTGCAAAAAAGTAAGAAATCTATATGGAGTAAATTGTTTGGTAAAAGATACTCAGAGGTTTATTCTTCTATATTTGCACCCGCAGAAGTGAAACGAAAATCTCATTTACAGGTACAGGTGTATCTGCATTTGTATGAGGAATCAGAAAAAGTTAAATCTCTCGCAAAAGAATCTGATAAAAACGCAGAAAGAAGAGGCTATATACCGCTATCACTTAAGTTAAAAAAAGGAGATAAGGTTGATGTCGAGTTCAATATTTATGGTGAGACACGCTTGATGTCAGAACGTAAATATATAGTATGGCAAGGGTCTTTTACAAAATGTTCATTTGATTATTTTGTCCCCAATGATCTTGATGTAGAGGAGTTGAGTTGTGTTGTATTGCTCTCGGTCAACGGAGTACCATTGGGCGAGATGCGTTTTATTACGCTGATTGTCGACATCCCGAGACAACTGAATCCGGAGATTATTGTACATAAATACAGTAAAGTGTTCATATCATACTCACATTTGGATGAGTCTAAGGTAAAGTTCCTGCACGAAGGTTTGGTACTTGGCTCTGTACCTCATTTCTTTGACCGCAAATATTTAAAAGCAGGCGATGTATTTCCACAAGTGATACAGGATTACATCAACTCCGCAGATTTATTTATCCTATGTTGGTCAGAGAATGCATCGAAGAGTGACTATGTACAAAAGGAGCGTCTGCAAGCTATGGAACGAGCGTTTCCGAAGGTGCAACCCGAAAACGTAGCACAACTCAGAATATATCCTTTGAGTATAGAACCACGTGCAGAACTGCCAAGTGATATGAAAGAAGTATATAATTTTGGAATAATATAGCATTTTATGATATATGATATTTTTATCAGTTATAAACGAAAAAGTTTAGCAACGGCAAATAATCTGTACTACAGATTAACAACAAGAGGTTACTCTACATTCTTTGATTTAGAGGAGATGCGTAGAGATAATTTCAATGTGCAGTTATTGAATTACATAGAGAAAGCAAAGGATATTTTTGTTCTTTTAGAAGAAGGTTCTCTTGATGCGTGCAATCAAGGTAATTGGGAGGATGACTGGTTCTGTAAAGAGATTGCACACGCACTCAAAACAAAAAGAAACATTATTCCTATTCTGATAGGCGATTATAAGATGCCTAAACAAGAGTTTTTTCCAAATGAACTTCAAGAGCTATCACTGAAAAATGCCCCTGAATTTTCTTTCTCCTATTTCGAAGAGTATTTGAATAAACTTATAGAAAAAGGCTATATAACTGCAGAAGCTGAAATAAAGAATAAAACAACATCTATTTTTAAGTTTTATTCAAATGAAAATTGTCAAGTGTTCAAGGAAGGTAAACTGGTATGCAGTTTAGAGGGAATGTCTGATGAACCATACTATTTACCTGTTCCGAGAAAAGGTGATTATAGATTCAAATGTATAAACTCCATTACTGCTGAATCACAAACACTGAAAGAACGTATTGATGCAGACGAAGAGCGAGATGTTGATATACATTGGGATGAACATAAACCGTTTGTCCCAGATCAAGAATGGGCAGAGACAAAGATAATCAGTGGAGACTCTTTTATAGTTGAGTTAGGTAACATCCAATTTGAAATGCTTCGAGTTGATGGTGGTACATTGGAGATAGGAGCAACAAAAGAGCAAGGAGAAGATGCAGAAAACAACGAATACCCGGCACACAAGATCTCTCTCCAAAGATTTTATATAGGTAGATTTCCAATAACTCAAAACATCTGGGAAGCAGTGATGGGATATAATAAATCACATTACAAATATAAAGAGGATGCAATTGTAGATGACAGTGGACTAACAAATACGATAATCAGTACCACCGTCGGAACTATACTCGGAGGTCCTATTGGTGCAATTATGGGATTTGGCTCTGCAAAAGGTTGGTTCTCAGATATCAACAATGAAAATCATAGGGTAATAATTAATGACAAAGGTCATTATCCTGCAGAAAATCTAACTTATGATGAGGCCCGTGAGTTTGTACGTCGCCTATCTAAAATGACAAATATTCAATTTGATTTGCCTACTGAAGAAGAATGGGAATATGCTGCACGAGGAGGGCAAAAAAGCAAACATTGTCGCTATGCTGGCAGCAATAATATAGATGATATTGCATGGTATAGAAACAATTCTGAAAGAAGTACGCATCCTGTTGGGGAAAAACAACCCAATGAATTGGGACTATATGATATGTGTGGAAATGTATGGGAATGGACTAAAACGCCAGCACATTCGTATGCTACCAACATTGAACCTGATGGCAACATCTTCATTCGCCGAGGTGGAAGTTGGTGGCATGAAGATAAGAACTGCCGTGTCTCACGTCGCTATGCATCTGATAGATCGAAAAAGACTAGTGGATTAGGTTTAAGAGTGGTAATTAGAGAAAATATTGAATAACCTAACTATTAATAATAAGAAAAATGTATTTCCCTGAAGAGATTATAGAGGTAAGAAATATTTTACGTTCTTTGGATAATCGGATGAGTGATAATGAGAAAATTGCGATAATTGATTCTTGTTCAGAAAAAATACAGCAACTTTCGCCTAGGTTCTCATTATTTGGAGAATGGGCTCATATTAAAAGACAGATATTAGCAGACTTAAGAGACGCAAGAATAAGGTGCGAACAATCAATTATGGAAGTTAATGAGTTTAAATATATATTAGCTGATATAAGTGAGAGAGTAAACTTTGCAGTACACACAGATGTGAAACCATATAAGAACTTGTGTATTTTCTTTTTATCTCATCCTAAAAATAAAGCAACAGTCACAGCTGAAATTTTATCACGCATAAATTATCTTGACAAAATGACTCGTGATGTAACATTTATAATGCCAGGATATAAAAGAGCCCAACTGAATGAAGAAGTTATAAATGAGTCAGACAATAATCTTCAACTCACTTTTGATGAGAATTTATTTGTAAAAGTGGTTCAAGAACTGGAGAATGAATCAAACGGGAAATTCTTGTATAATGATATGTGTGAATTAGTATTCATCGGTATTAAGTCAAATGGTAGTTATGATTTTGATAATTACCAAAGGCTAGATTTGAATATACTATCCCAAAAACGAGGCATTGATCCTATAAAGTTGATACTAACAGTAGCACAATAGTTTAGAACTGATAGAAATGATACTATTGAAATTAGGAAATATGTTACCCAAATATTGGGCGAATTGACGATGCAAGACGATAATCCAACTATAAAGATTTTTATTGCCGGAGCTAAGAAGCTAAAAGAGGAACGTTCTTTACTAAGAGAAGAATTAAGTAAAGTTGAAAACACTCATAATTTGAACATTCGCTCTCTTACATTTGAAGATTTCGCAACCTCTTTAACGGGAGAAGATAGAGGACGTCAAGCAGATTACAATAAATTTATAGAGACGGAGGCTAATGTAGTTATATTTATTTTTGATTCTACAGCAGGAGAAATAACAGAAGAGGAATTTGATATTGCATATAATTCACTTAAAGGAAATAAGCATCCTGATATATTTGTTTATGTTCGTAAAAGAAGCCCATTTTCATTAGACGCATTGTCAATAATGTGGCAGAATATATTTGTTTATGTTCGTAAAAGAAGCCCATTTTCATTACGGAACATATTTGGTGATAGAAGATTGCAGAATATTAAAAATAAAATTTTTGCATACCAAAAAGAGTATTACATAGAATATGAAAATCTTGAGAAATTAAGATATCTATTTTTTAGTGATATGGTTTCATACTTCATAAAAGAAGAAAATAAATAATCACCTATATCCCAAATATGGAAACTTTTATAATTCTTTTAACCGCACTACTTCCTATAGCCATCCTTGTATATTACATATACCATAAGGACAAGAAATCTCCGGAGCCGACAGGACAATTGCTGAAAGCATTCATTTTGGGAATATTGTCTGTCCCATTGTCGCTTTGTATGTCAATACCATTAGGATTGATTGGTGTATATCCTACTGAGGCAACAAGCATCTTGGGAAGTGTCTGTGCTGCATTCTTTGGAGCTGCGATACCAGAAGAAACCGCAAAATTCATTATGTTGTGGCTGTTGTTACAAAAGAACCCTTACTTTGATGAGAAAATGGATGGTATTGTCTATGCAGTCTGCGTATCCCTCGGCTTTGCAGCATTAGAGAATATAATGTATCTCTTCTCCAATGAAGAGGCATACTTGTCAGTAGGCATTGCTCGTGCAATCTTCGCAGTGCCTGGACATTTCTGTTTCGGTATTCTAATGGGGTATTATTATTCATTAGCAAAATTCTATCCCAAGACACCTACAAAGAATAAAGCTCTTATATTAGTTGCGCCTATCATCGTTCATGGGCTCTACGATTCCATATTATTCATAATCAACGTAACTCCAGCTATAAGTGGCATCCTATTGATTGTTTTCTTGGTATTTTGTCATAAGATGTGGAAATATGGGAGTAAAAGTATACAAGAGCATCTAAATAGAGACTTGAATTAAGGTTGAATATTGTCGGTTTATTTTTAGGAGTATTTGAAAATACAATGGTGGAACATCAACGTTGGATAGCATCTCATAAACTTATGGTCTATACATATAACCCAGTGAACAATTGCATTCAAAAATACCATAGGTGTATCTGCCCATGGGATGAATTGGATGAGATGACACAATCTTATGATTGTAATGTGGTAGATACGACTATTAAGATGACGTATAATAAGCTAAAGTAATTGAAATATTAAATATGAACAGATACGATATATTTATTAGTTATTGTAGGATTGATTCGATATTAGCTAAACAAATCACTCACAAACTTAAAGAATTTGGTTTAAATTGTTTTTGGGATGTCGAAACCTTACAATTGGGAAGCAGTTTTGCCGACACATTACAATCTGTGATATTAGAGTCCAAATATATCATATACATTTATGGAGAAAATAGCGAAGATAGTATTTGGCAAAGACGAGAATTAGATTTGGCTTTAGAAAGTGGGAAAAAAGTTTTATCGCTTTTTACAATTTTTTGCAATGACGGAGTTGTTCATTCAATTCTAAGAAAAAAAACGATTTGCTATACTTCTATAGATAAAATTTGTAATAGTATTCAGAGAGAAATATCTCCCGCACATTGTTGTCGCATTTCTATCCCCAGTGAAACAACTGAAAAACGACTTTATTCTCGAAAGAATCGGAAGAAAAGGTACATATTTTTAGCGATTATAACATTGTTATTTATTATATGTTTATTATTCCCTAATTATTATACAAGTTCTCCTCCTCTTGAAAGACCTAATACATGTCCGAACACTTCGAAACAGTCAGATAACATAACTGATTCGATTTATTCATCAGAGATATTAGATAGAGATACAGTTTATATATCATCTAAAGGGAATGAACCGGTTACAACTAAAATTACATCGACACCACAGTTATCTGATTGGGAGGGCAGGATTTGGGTCAATAGATGTTTATCAGCCTTGGGCGGTCTTTTACTCGGAATTATATTGGTGCTCATTATAAAATTTTGCAGAAAAAAGAGAAATATTAAATTATCTAGTGATGTAAATGTGTCTGTAAGCATTGATGGCAAGCCTATTGCTAAAATAGATGCAGGGGATGTTTTTTCTACACACTTAGAAAAAGGTGAATACTTAATAGACTTTAAGGTTAACGACGATAAACACAATCGAATAATTCAAAAAATAATTGATAATAATACACATGTTATCTTTTCAGAATTTATCAATAAACAGGAAATAAAGTTTAAATGTTTTATTGCAGGTTCGTTGGCATTAAGTGTTGAGCGTAATGCTTTGATTGCAGTTGTATCTAAAATGCATAATAGATGGGAAGCTGAACGGTTTAGAATATCTTCCTACACATTTGAGGATTTTAATAGAGATGTCGTTCCAGGGGGACAGCAAAAACTCTATGACAAATTTATTGAGAACGAAGCAGATTGGTGTGTGTTTATTATTTCTAATGGAATAGGAGAAAAAACATTAAATGAATATAAAGTGGCGATGAACTCTTTGCATAAAAATGGGCATCCTAAGATTTTGTTCTTAGCATCATCAGAAACCACGAAAGATGAAACACTATCTGCTATAAAAAAAGAAATTATAGATGCGAATCAATATTGGAATTCATGTAATAATATAGAACATATGCAATCAATTTTTAGAGATTGCATTGAGTGGGATGTAACACTACTTTCTAAATCTAAGGATAAACGATAACAATTGATAGATTGCTACAGCATAATTGTTCTATACTATAGACTTAAATACAAAGAACAATGAAAAAGAATTATGTACCGCAACCAATGGATACAAGTGATGTCCTGTTGCCAGAAGAATTAAATGTATTGATAGAGCAAATGGCAAAGAATGTCCACGAGGTATGGGCACAAAGCCGGATTGAACAAGGATGGACTTACGGAGAAGAACGTAGTGATGCTTTAAAACAGCACCCTTGTTTGATTCCTTATGAGGAACTTCCTGAAGTTGAGAAAGCATACGACCGAGATACTGCATTAGGAACGTTAAAACTCATTAGTAAATTAGGTTTCAAGATTATAAAAGAGTAGTGAATACATAAGATTCAATATCAAATCCGTCAAATCTTTTCAGATTGGTGGATTTTTCTTTTATGGTGTGATAGATATGGTCATAAGTTGTCATCTCTATTTCAAAAAAGTTTTATCGGACACCAATAATTTGAAAGCATATCACGAACTAACAAACCAACAAAAATAGTTCAATTGCGTAAAAATAACGCAATTTATTTGGCGGTTTCAAAAACCCTATTTATTTTTGCGTAAAAATAACGCATTAAAATATGAGTGAGCAGAAATTTTGTTATAAGTATCCGCATCCTTCTGTTACGGCAGACTGTGTGA
>X67_European_Roe__coassemble_220_pt1 | contig 14311 bp, 12 predicted proteins | sample X67_European_Roe__metabat2_low_PE_011 | metagenome-assembled genome bin X67_European_Roe
CCCTACACGTCCACTCACGCATTTTTCAAAGACGTGTTTCCGTCCCTCGCAAAGTCCACAATCAGCAACTATTTGGGCGTCGGGCGTGACGTCTATATCCCGGCTCTCACTGGTAAGCTCACCGACGAAGCCGACGCTAACGCCGCATTTGCCGCGCTTCCGCCGTCAACCGCCCTTGTCATTAAGGGCGCGCTCAAAGACGCCGCGACAAAAGATGTTGTCGTCAAAGAGGTGGCGGCGCGTGGTAAGGCTATGTCGTATGACGCCGCCCGTGCCATGGTCAAGCGCGCCAAGGAGGCCGCTAATCAGACGCCAGGTAAGGACAACACGCCTAAACCGGACGCAGACGCCGCCGCTAAAGTCGCGCAAGCCGAACTGGAAGCAATGGTAGCCCGGTGGTTTGTGACGGCGGAAACCGCGGATGAAATCTCAATCACGATTGACAAAGAGTACAAGGCGCAAGTTCGCAACTTTCTCAAAGCCGCGCTGGAAACCCCGGAACAGTCGCAAGCCGCGCTTAAGCTCTTGACCGCCCGTATTGCGGCATATCTCAAGTAAGAGCGCACTCAATCCTCTACCAGTTCTTAGCCCTAAGAACTGGTAGAGGTTCGGGATATCTCACCGGGCGGTAAGGTCAAGACCTTTACACCTTTACACTTGACATTGCGGTAAGGTCAAGACCTTTACACCTTTACACTTGACATTTAGTCAGGTTTGTGATATAATATTAGTATACTAAATCCAATCCACTCAATAACCAGTTCTTAGCCCTAAGAACTAATGGAGGTACAAAATATGGATGACAATTCTCATTCTATTCTCACCTGCTCCGTCTGTGGCAAAGATGTCTCTGATTGCTACTACATCGTCAACGACAAGAAAATTTGCTTGTCCTGTGGCGCGGTCAAGACGGTAAGCAATCTCTTTTCCTTCGATATCGTCCCCTTCGTGGATAACGTGGTAGCGGAAAATATCCTTCTCACCGACATTGAATCCGGCGACCCGGTATATACGCGCTCTGACGGCACTGTAGCCGCCGTGCCTAACGTTATCCTCGCAAGTGGCGGCGCGGCTACAGCAGCCGAATGTGAGTTGCAAGACGATATTGAGAATATGTCTCAGCCGGATTTCTTTTCCAAGTACGCAGACAATTCGCCCGCTCTCGACGCCTATATCAGCACATATCATGACGCACTTGTAATCTAATCAGTTCTTAGCCCTAAGAACTGTTTGGATAAATAAAATCTGGAGGTAACCACAATGTCTACTAACAATCAGCTGTCCCCTTACGCCGCTACTCCTGATACTGGCGTCCTCGCGAACGTCTCTATGGCGTCGCCGTCCGACATGGTAGAAGTCGCGCGTAAGAGCGGCTCCCGGCTCGGCAAGCTTGCGCAAGCTCGTGGCTACAGCGATACCCCGTTCCACGCTGGCAACCAGCTATCTACTAACGATGTCGTCGGGCACATTCTGACTATCGAACATGTCGCCTATGCCAACGTCCCCGCCGTTGACAACGACGGCAACCCCGTCTATATGGTAGACGCGAACGGCGTCGCTATCCTTGACGACGCCGGAGACCCCATTCAAGCTCGTAAGCAGTTCCCGGTCATGACGTTCCATGAGGCTCCCGGCTACTGGCTCAACTGTGGTCAAATCGCGTCCGCTATGATTGCCGATTGGGCGGCCGACGTAGGGGATGACCCGACGGTAGACCCCATGCTCCCTAACCTCAATCAAGAGCTGGAGGAATGCGGCGGCGTGGCTATCAATTTCCAGTGGAAGGACGGCAAGAACCGCCGCTATGTCAAGGTCATTGTGGCGTGAGGTGGTTATGACTAAAAACGAACTCAATGCTGTTTACGGCGTCACCTTCCACAATGGATACAGCATTCCCGGCAGTCACCCTGTTTACAACTGGGTTCGCTCGCACTGGGTTAATGTCGGCTCCCTCGTAATCACGCCGTACAATTTGGCAACGCGTCGCATATATGGCTATTACTGCCGCCATATCCCGCACAAGTTCCGTGATTTCCATGCTGTCATTGATTCTCGCAACGCCGGCTACTTGAACGTGCGCTACTATGTGTACCGTCATATTCGCCGGGTTCCTAAACCCGGATATAGCTCCGGTACCTCTTGCGGTCTTTCCATGCGTCATTCTCGTTCTCTGTATGTGAGCAAGCGGATTTTCCGTACTACTTCTCGCAAGTTCCATCTCGCGTAATAACCTCTTAGGGCTAAGAACTGGCTATCCACCGAGTTCTTAGCCCTAAGAACTATTGAGGTGCATTATGGCTCGTAAGTCGTTTAAGGCTACAGGGCGTAAGTGGACGCTTGCCAAAGCAACCAAACTTACCCCGGCGCAAGTAGCCACGATGAAAGAGGGCGAAAAGGCGGAATTAGCAGCGTTCTACTACAGGCAGTACAACTTGCGCGTCAATTCATACTTGCGCGCAAAAGACCTTGAAATCCCGTTCGCGTTCCAGAAACTGCTACGAGATTTCGAGGAACTGTCGACTAACCCTATCATGCGCGGACGTGCTATGTCACTTGAATACTCTCCCGCTACCATTCGCAAGGGTAAGGTTACGCTGTCACGGATGTTCGACAACAACCCGTTTTCGTCTCAATCGCTCTCTGTCTATATCAATACTATGCGCGGTTTCTTTACCTCTAAATCGTCCACAGTTTCCGGCTGGAAGGAAATCGCGTTGCAACAGGATATCCGCTTATTCGGCGCTGACATTGTACAACGCCGTCGTAAAGTCAATGGCAAATGGCAATTAGTTGACGTTGAAATCCCTAAACGACGTCTTACTGACGATGAGCGTCGCAAGTTCTGGGCAATCTATCACGAAGCAATGAAAGCCGGATGGGATAACGTCTATGGTTACGATTCCACGCAACAACAGCGCGCATTAGCGTCACTATGGGTAAGCGGTAACTTTGAAGCAGTTGATATTGATACCGCATATAAGGCAGTAACCGCCATCATAGAATCAAAGACGCGTAATCGCGTGTACCCGGAATACGCGCCCGGTGATTCATCAAACCCTACTCGGCTCACAGGCGACAACCTCGGAGGTGATATTTTCAGTGGTTCTTAGCCCTAAGAACTCTGAGCACGATAACTATCCTGTCAACATGATTCCGTTTTCTGACGGGGCGATTTCCGCGCTCCGTCAGGAAATGATGTTCGTTGACAAGTGCTCTAAAAAGAACTATCTCAACATTCCCGCGGCGTTCGATACGGAAACATCGTCTTTCATCGACGAACAGGACTTTGAGGAATCCGCTATCCTTTATATCTGGCAGTTTGGCATTAACAACACTGTCGTGTATGGGCGCGAACTTGATGAACTTGTGGCTCTGTTCGACGCTATCAACGACTACCTTTTATTAGCTGACGCCCGTCTCATTGTATACACGCATTTCCTTAAGTACGACTTCTCGTTTATCAAGCGTATGTTTAAGTGGGACCACGTCTTCTCCAAAAAGAACCGCGACGTTCTTTACGCTACCTACGGGCGCATTGAAATACGCGATTCTCTCGCGCTGGCGGGCGGTCAGGGACTTGCCAAAATAGGCAAGAACTTACGGCGCAAAACTCTCAAAGCGGAAGGTGACCTCTGCTACTCTCTTATCCGTCATAGCAAAACACCGCTTACGCAAGCGGAAATGCACTACTGCGAAATGGATATTCGCGTCCTATGCGAATACATCCGTGAGAAGATAGAGGATGACGGCGACATTAGCAAGATACCATTTACGAATACCGGATATGTCCGTAATTATATGCGGAACGAGTGTTTCAAAGACCGTAAGCGGTACACTCACTTTATTGACGGTCTTACTATGACGCCCGATTGTTATATGCAATGCGAATTAGCATACGCTGGCGGCGCGGTCGGACCTAATATCAGATGGAACGGGCTGACGATTCAGAACGTGCACTCGTATGACATTAAGTCATCGTACCCGTATGTGATGGTAGCGAAATACTTCCCTATCAACTTCTTTACCCCGCTTCCAAAGGTCACAGTTCTTAGGGCTAAGAACTATATGCAAACGCACTGCTGTTTGTTCACCTTGGAAGTATGGGGATTGCAACCGAAAACTGACTATTGTTTCCCTATAAGTTATTCCAAATGCATTGAGACTATCGGGGAAACTACCGCAAGCGGGCGTGTGCTGACAGCCGCGTATGTCAAGATTAACGTAACTGAGCTTGACTTCTTTACCTTCGAACGGTTCTATGATTTATCTGACATTCGCATTAGCAATTTCCGCATATCCCCTCGCGGCTATCTCCCATACCCCATTATCAACAGCGTTATAACTTTCTTTAATAAGAAAACCACGCTGGACGGCGTTCCCGGTATGAAAGCCGAATACATGATTAGCAAGAATATGTTAAACTCTTGCTATGGCATGATGGTTGAAAAGCCTGTGCGCCCTATTTTCGGCTATGTCAACACAGGGGACTTCACGCAAGCCGCGCCGGACTACGTGTTAGCTGTCGACGAGTACAACAACAAATGGAACCGCTTCCTATTCTATCCGTGGGGCGTATGGGTAACCGCACACGCCCGCTATCGGTTATATGACGCGATTTACAATGTCGGAGACGATTACATCTACTGCGATACTGACAGCGTCAAGTTCGTCGGCAATCACTCCGATTACTTTGACCGTATCAACAACGACGCTAAACAGGACATTTTAGCTGTAGCCGACAGGTACAATATCCCCGTTGACTACATCGCTCCTCACTCACCTGACGGTTCCCAGAAGTGGCTTGGAGTATGGGAGCATGAGTATGACGCTGTCAACTTTAAGACTATCGGTGCGAAACGCTATCTGTTACAGTTACCTAATGGCGAATACGAACTTACGGTAGCAGGCACTAATAAGTCAGGCAGTCTCGCCTATATTCTGCAATACGCCGCCGAACAAGGTAAGACGCCGTTTCAGGTATTCGACGAAAACCTTGTAATCCCGCCTGAGTACGCAAGACGTACCATTAGTAAGTTTATTGACCGCGAACGCACGGGATGGGTAACGGACTATTTGGGTAACAAGGCGTACTATGTATCGCCGTCGGGTATCTACACGGAACCCGCTTCTTACACCTTCTCCATAACAGAAGAGATGAAGCAGGCTGTGATATGGCTGTCCCACGATGGGCACTGGCAAGACGGGCAACTCGAATGAGTTCTTAGCCCTAAGAACTGGAGGTAATATGGACGATAAGTTATATGCTTTCCTCTACAACGCATACATCGCGCTGTCAAGTCTACGCAAATACTGCGAAAGCCGCGGCTATCCTGTACCTCGACAGGTCATTGAGTCCATGCTATACCTTAACGGAAGCATGGCGGAAGTAAGAAGGGACGGTTAGCATGGCGTTCTTTGACGTGCGCACTATCATTGAGAAGGTGCCCGACGCGCAATTCTACTTGTTCATCGGCGAACGCTCTAACGGTAAGACGTACAGCGCGCTCTCATACGCGCTTGACCGTTACGTTGCGGAGCGCGAGCGATTCGCCTATGTGCGCCGCCTGTCTGAGAGTATCCGCTTGAAATATATGCGCGAACTGTTCAACGGCAACGCGAAAACCGGTGACCTTTCGCGCCACCTTAATCAGATGGGATACGATGGCATTCGTTTCTGGAGTTCGTGCTTTTGGGCAACTTACAGGGACGAGAAGAATAAGATAGCGACTATCGATGAACCCATGGGTTACACGTTCTCGATTAACACGTGGGAGACTTCAAAGGGCGCGTCATTCCCCGACGTAACCACAATTATCTTTGACGAGTTCTTAACACGTCAATACTACTTGCCTAATGAACCCGCGCTGTTTGAGAATCTGGTATCGTCAATCGTGCGTGAACGCGACAACGCTAAAGTTATCATGTTAGCGAACACTGTCTCATGGACAGCCCCTTATTTTAACGAATGGGGACTTAACCACGTGCGCGATATGGAGCAGGGGACATACGACATATATCAGACGGGCGACAAGTCACGTAAGATTGTTGTATGCTACACAGAGCATGCCGGGGCAAAGGGGTCTGACGTATACTTTAACTACGATAATCCCCGCTCGCGCATGATAACGGATGGCGTATGGGAGACGGCAATGTACCCGCCTATACCGGACGACATTTCCGCGTGGGACAAAGGCGAACCCGCCTATATACAGTCTATTGACGGGTGGACGGTTAAGCTACAACCCGCTGTCACACCGGACGGTATGGAAGTGCTATTGATATTCGACAACGGACGGCGCGTTATTAACAAGGAGCCACCGTATATTGATAGCAGGTATCGTGACCGCGTGGTATACACTGACTACTTTTATCCGTGCGCTAACTGTAAGCTTGCGTTGTCAAAGCACAATGACCCGTATACCAAATTCGTGGCACAATGTCTAAAGCAAGGGCGCGTGTTCTATGCCAACAACACTGTCGGTGAGAATGTGCGGAACTACCTAAAGTTTAGCACTTCTTATAGTCCCATACCGAATTGAGTTCTTAGCCCTAAGAACTCGCAGGAGAATGGAGGTCATATGTTTGAGATGTACTACCGCTACTACTACAAGGGCAAACTCGTATTCAAGAGCACTATGCCGCCTATGATTGGCGACCGCGTACTCGGTCTGTATGTCGTGGAAATCGACTACTACCGGAAGTGGGTGAAGCTCCGGTGAATACGTTTCTGCTACTCACACTCTGGACGGCGTCGCTCACCGGATGGGGAACGGTACTGTATATGTACGCGTGTGGCATTAAGTCCGTGAATCCGAATTACGTATACGTTATCCGTGCCCTTATCGCCGCCATTATCTCGCTCGCTCTCGGCACTATATGCAACTCGCTCTGTCAGGCTGTTCTCGCCGCCTATCGTTGAATGGAGGTCTCTATGATTACTGTAACCGGATGGCAATCCTGCCTGTTATTCGCGCTCGTGATTGCGGTCGCGCTCGCTCTCGCCGCGGAAGGAGGTAAGGCATGATTACTATGGAAGGCGCCCAGGATGGCATGATTCTTATCGGATGCTTCGCGGCACTGATTGTCATGCTTATTAGTGGAGCGTTCAAGTCCGCGATTACCCCTCGGTATCGCAATCCGCCCAGCAGTCATCCGCCCTATCCCCCTCACTGGTAAGTTCTTAGCCCTAAGAACTAATAAGCCCTCTCCCTGCCGAACGCGGGGAGAGGGCTTTATTCATAGCGGTGAATGGAGGTCAGCCATAAGCCCGCTACGAACCAATGTTAGTAGAGTTTCCAGCTAACGCTAACACATAAGAGCTTGCATTAAACGAACGCGGAAACTTAATAATCTTGTGCTTTGGATTCTGGTAAGCTTTAAAGATACCGTCGTCAAGCATAAGATTATATTTAAACTCATTGCGGCGGACAATGGCGTAACACTGTCGTATCTGCGCCGCGTAAGTTTTTAGCACGTCCACATGCGCCGATACGCTAATGTAACCCTGATACGCGGACGAAACGCCGGTAATGTAGTAGTAACGCCCGAACTCCGGGATATACATATAGTTAAATCCTACGGGGTTCTCACGCGCTAATGAGATAGTGGGGTCTATAATTGACGTGGGAGACCGCAAGTACCCCTCGACTTTCTCTACCTCGGTCAAGTCCTTATCGACCTTATTAGCGGGAGACGTATTAAGATATAACGTAATAGTCAGAGATACACACCGCCTTTCAACGCTTCCGTAATCTCGGCTAACTCGTCCTCGGTTCCGGGGATATTATAAACAATGACCTGTTCGCATTCAGTATACCCGGTGAAGTTATTAAGAGTAGAACCCAGATTAGCAGGGTACCCCACAAGGTGCTTGTACTCGTTGGCAAGTGACTGATTGGGATACGTCAGCATTACATATGGAGTTCTTAGCCCTAAGAACCCAGCCGCTGATGAGATAGAACCACTATGAGCGACATTAGCTTTAGCTCCCATAACCTGTCCGACTGTATTACTGATAGCGTTGACAAGCCTTGTAGCGCGAACCGCGTTAGATACTTTAGACGGAGCGGAAGCCGCCATATCAGCGGAAGTCAACGCCGCCTGTACCGCTTCTGTCATAGCCGCCCTCATAGCGGGCGCTCCACGCATTCCCTTTGTTGCGGTAGCAACGTTAGCAAGAGCGTTACCAGCGTTAGCCGCGGCGTTTACCGCGCCATTCTGCGCCATTGCGCTTGTAGTCGCGCCTGCCGCTGTGCCACTGAACGCCGCGCCCATGCCGCCTGTGATAATGGCTCCAGCCGCGCCAGCTATCGCGCTATATACTCTGCTCCAATCCGCGCCTGTAAGAGGTATAGGTACAGCGCATTCGCCCGTGAACTGGTATAGCACGTTATCATTAACTGATAAACACGCCACGCATTCGCCGGACAACAGGTCAATGCGATATACCAGCGATAGAGATTCTCCCATAATCTCGTCTATATCAAGGTCACACGAACCTATGAATGGCAGCATAATACGCGCTTTAGTATTAGGCGAATAATCAAGCGCGCTACCATAATAAGGCTCTATCCTAATGGAGCCGCAATCGAACTCGAACCACTGCGACTTGATAGGGTTCATCTCTATATCAGTAACCCAGTTGCCAATATAGATATTGCGCGCCGTATCAGTTTCGGGAACCACAGGTAAGACGGATAGAGATATTATATAACTCATAGGGTCAGTGAAGAGCTTCTGTAAGTTCTCTATAAAGTCTCCTATATGCGTCCAAAGATACGCGCCTAAAGACTGCAACTCTGAAAGCGTCGGACTAAACAGGCTTATCAAGCCGGAATTTGCGGCGTTAAACGTCGGCATATTAGGGAGTGGAACACGGTCACTATCGCCGTCAAAAGTTCCGGTACCGCCAGTATCAGGCTCTGACGTCCCTCCCTCTGCGTAAACGTCGTCAGGAATGCCCTCTACAGTAACCTGTATCCAATCGCCAGCGTCTGCAATATAGGTTTCGTAAAACAGTGACAGCGCTTCGTCAACTGTATTAAATCCTATAAGCTTGTCGGAAACGCCGATTCTTACAGTAGTTAATACAGCTAACAAGCCTTCGTAGTCAGTCGCCACAGGCTGGAACCTATTAGTACGATAGTCATTAAGACGATAGGTATAGCCAAATACATTTGCCGCCTGCGTTATGAACATAATATATCCATTTACCATAGCGACATATATTTTCGCTGGAAACGCGTCAGTTCCAACCCAGTATTGAGGATTTAAATCAATAGCGGTCTCTGTAAATGGAGCGCCTGTGCCAGTGGATTCAATTGTGGTATCACACTCATTAGGTATTTCGATAAAAGTTACCATACGCACCTCTAGCCATAAGAACTACGGAGCTTCAAATGTGATTGTTTGAGTATCAGTATCATAAATGTGCCTAACAGTCCCATACTTCGTAAGTATCTGAATTGCTTTCGTTCCATCCGAAAGTTCGCGCATTCTATAGCCGTTAGGGAACGTTACCTTCACGTTGACTTCTGCACCTTTGCGTACAGATTTAGGACCTGACAGACTACAATTAATAGGAACATATGCTATATTATAATCAGTAAGCGGTATTACGCCCAATGAATCTAATAACGCAAATAATCTGTCATACGTGGATATCTGCAAGGTGGCCTCGGCAAATATCCCTGTTGAATCGGCTTCCTTCTCTAATGACACGGAGCCTGCATAAAACGTTGGACAGCAATAGTACCTGCGATAGCTAATTGTACGAATCTCATTAGAGTAATTAGAAGTTGCGTAGCGCGCACTCCCGCTATTTCCGGGTCTATACAACGGGCAACCCGCTTCATATGGCGTACTTCCTATAAGCAGATAAGCGCATCCAAAATATCTATATGACGAACCGGTATATTCAGGATAAATATTGTGAAACAAATCATCGCTCAAACGTATAAGGTAAAACCCATCTACATTAACAATGGCAGAAAAGATACGTCTACTATTGCCAACCCCAAACGTAATACTACCGTTAATATTATCGCCCATGGTATATGAGTTCTGAGCAGTCATACCTGAGGTAAAAGTCTCGACATATCCAATGGGAGCGTAATCAGCCATTACCTCACCTCCTTTCATACCCGCCCGTTGCCTCTGACCCGGGCGGTTAATAGTTCTTAGCCCTAAGAACTCACTTCTTAATCGCAATCACTACGAGCGCCACCGCGATAACAGACAGAATGATAAAGAACAGACCTGCCATATCAGCTCTTTACAGGCGTAATCGAAGTTACATTAGCGATAGGGATAACGCGAATGCGGTACTGCGAATCGGCGGCAATCGCGATAAGCTCCGTAGAGGACGCGCTAAACGCGGTCGCGGTAAAGGAGCCGTCAGTAGAAGTAATGTTCCACATATCGCACCTCCATTAGGACGGCTGTACAGTAGTGAGGACGGTGGGGTCAGAAGGACTGACGTAGTACGACTTATCGTTTACGACAGTCACGCGGTAATAGCCGTTGTTCTTAATAGCAGAGATAGGAGAGAAGAGGACAGAGCCGACGTTCTGCGCAAACCCGGAAGTCGCGTTATGCACGGACGCGTACACGTCGAAGTCGAACTTGAACCCGTTCTCAATAGCTTCCGCCTTGGAGAAATCCAGCGTAAGCTCATAATTATTCATGCTCATTTTATACCTCCAGTTCTTAGCCCTAAGAACTCACGCCAGCCGGAACACGACTACGTTCTCGTCAGGGCTAACAAAGAACCCGCCGAACATCTGGTCAAAGTAGTTCGTGTAGTGCCCCAGCGCGTTATAGGCGGTAGTAACCTCGTGCCGTTGCGCGGATACGCCTAACGCCCATTCGTCATATACAACGCCCAGAACTCCGGATACGTTAGCGTTCACGGTGTTACCGGCGATAGACAATGTCGCGTTAATAGCGGCGCGGTCGGCGAATGCGCCAGTAGTGCCCATTCCCTGCCACGCCGGGACAATATCGCCGCCGGGGACCTGCAACGAATCCGTGTTGAACTGATTAGGCGCGTCATGCAAATATACACCGGCGGCTCGGGCAAAGTCGGAAATCATAACAGTGCGCTGACGGTCAGGGGCGGTGGCGGTCATGTAGCCGGACGTGTTAAACATACCAGTCACTAACCGCATTTGGTCACGGATAACGCCCATCCGGAAAATGGCGTAACGTATGAACTCCTGATTGTACAACGCTTGCGCCGGAGTAAGAGACTGTCCGAAGCTCGCGTTGAACTCGGTAAGAAGCTTAATATCCTGCATACCGCCCGCGTTGACAGCCATGCCGATAATGCCCTGAAAGAGCGACATAATCAGTTCGTCCCACGCACGGGAGTGGGAGTTAATGCGCGCCATTTCCAACATACCAATAAACGACATCATTTCGGACGCGTTACGGAACGCCGATTCAATCTGTTCATGAGGAAGCGTGATTGTCTCAATCTTGGAGCTAAAGCGGTCGTTCCACAAGCGCACGTCCACGGACTGCTTGTTTACCACGAACTGGTCATAGGATACTCCGTTCTGGAGATTGTACACGGGAGAAGCCTCACTGTTAAGGTACGGCGTCCGGTACATAGCGCGGATAGAGCCGAACCGCTCCGCTTCAACATAGACAGACGGCGCAAACGAGACATAGGGGCGGCTCCAGAACTTGATGGTATTGAACTGGTCAGCCAACTTGCCAAAGAAGGCGTCGACGCCCCACGGATTCATATCCTCAAGGGTACGTCCGAAGTCGATGATATTCGACAAGTCCTGATTAACAGTCGCTTCAAGCCCGGAGAAGTTAGCGGCGGCGTTGTTAATCAGAGTGGAAGCATCTTCAACTTTCATAATGTTTCTCCTTTCATAGTTCTTAGGGCTAAGAACTCAAACATAATAGGGAGAGGTGAGAACCTCGTCAATATCGGCGTATACGACCTCAAAGAAGTTAAACAATTCGGGGACAGTATAGAGCTTCTCCAGAATGTCAACTCGTGTAATGCCACGTGAATAATCATAACCCTTACGCGTGTTGGTTTCATCGGTGGCGGAAGTGTTCGCGCCGGATAACGATTCTTGCGTACTGGTATCTGATAGGGTTGACGAATCGGAAGCGGTAGTTCGCGTATTTGATGAATCGGACGTGGAACTACTATCGCTTGAAGCGGAACGCATATTGGATTCGTCGTTATACTGTATAGCAATATCACGAGTACCAGCCCCGGTTGTCGTATCGTTAACGCTACCTGATACGGACGTTGACCGCGCAGTGGTATTAGCATTGTTATCAGTCGTATCACGTACTGACGTTGTGCCGTCAGTAGTAAGATTGCGCGTTGTCGGTACGGCGGTAGTAGAGTTAAAACCGAATACGGACGCGTCACCTTGCGTGGCTGACGTATCCGTTACCGAACCCTCATGTCGCGTGGTATCAGCTGTAACAGTGGAATCGGTTGTATCAGTATCATTAGCCGTTATACTGGTACTGGAATCGGATGTGCTATGGCGTTCCGTATGGCCGCCGGATAGGGTTGTGACGCCAGAATCAGCGCGGGATTCTGAATCGCGCCTTGTACCTGACTTGACCTCGCTTTCGGAATCTGACGCTTTAGAAGTCTTGGACTCGGATGTTATACGGGACTTGGTATCCGTACTATTAACAGTTCCGGCAGTTGTCGATACTACGTTAATTGTATCAAAGAGGGAATCAGATGATATATAGGTACTGTAGAGAGAATCCCATTTGTTATGGAATCTGTTATAAATGATGTGAGCTAACGTCTGAATCTCAACAAGCGTGAGATAGTCACTGTCAGACGCATACCGCATTACAAGAGGAGACGCCGCCTTACCGCCGGAGTGATTGCAAAAGTAATCACTATTGAAAGAGAACGCCGACGTTGAATCGGGATTCCATTCGAACTGGTGAAGATAATCGAATATACCCTTGCCAGCGTCCCATTCAGAGAAGCAATCAATCAGAGCTTTCGCCTGTCTCATCGGGTACATCGGATTCACCTTCTTTCTGGTCGGATTCAGATTCGTCGGTTCTTAGGGCTAAGACCTCGGCGGATTCCGCTTGCGCGAGGGTAAGGTCGATGTCAGCCTGCGACTGCTCCTCGATTAGTTCTACTGACTTCTCCTTGGTAGCCCACGCAGACGACTTGCGAACGGATATATTAGTACCGAATAAGGCGTTGACGGATTCGATACCAATACGCCGCGATTCATACATATCATCAATGATTGGCATGAGTAAATCGGTGTTGGTATCAATCTCTTGGGCGGAAGTGTACTCGCGTTTCATAGAGAATGACGGGTTTAAACCGATTTCGTTATACCATGCAGCCTTGATTGCCTGTAAACCGTTGACTGCTAACTCTACAGCGTTAGAGTGAGTGTTCTGGGCTATGGTTTCTAACGGCGTTCCCATGTCGTGCGACGCTATAAACGACGCTTGCCCTAACTCGCGGGCGTTCATGTACGCTTCTACAGCGCGGCGTTGTTGTTCGGTTTTAGCGATAAATAGCAACTGGTCGCGGAGTACCACGAGAGTTGACCGGAGAGACAACTCGGCTTCTGTCATGAGTTCGGCGTACTTGCGGTGAAGCCGATATAGACCGCGGTAGTTGGTATCGTTGCGGATTATGATACAGTCCTGATTGATAGTGAGAGTTTCGGAGATTGTCGGGCGGAAACCCGGGGATGTGATTATGGCTTGGTACGGTTCGTTGTATGGGTCCGGGGCGTCGGCAAAGGTATAGGTGAAAGCGTAGAGGGAAGGTGTAGACGTGGGGTCAGGAGTAGTATCGGAGTTCTTAGGGCTAAGAGGTTGGAACGAGGGACCGTGACCTATAGGGGAATAGCGGTCGGGAACGAGCCAGATTGCGCAAGAACCGCACCATTGGAGAAGGCGTTCAAGCGCAATAGCTGGAAGGGTTGGAGGAAGGTTATCGTACTCGAACATGCGAGCGGTTTTGTTTAGAAGCCAATCAAGGTTATCGCGGGTCATACGAGACTTGATAGCAGATGGAGATGGAGGTGGGGTATCGAATTGCTTACGGAGCCAGCGATTAGGATTCATAGGCATCACCTTTGTACGAGAAGAGTTCTTAGGGCTAAGAGGTGCTATAGCCCTAAGAACCCTAAGTGGAAGTACCACAGTCTACAGGTATATTATAGCACATGTGGGATGGTTTGTCAAGTCGGATGGGGTTCGTAGTAAAGATTTGTACTTCTTAGGGCTAAGAAGTGAAGGCTGGTTTTGTAGAGGGGACCCATGAACACATATG
>X67_European_Roe__coassemble_222_pt1 | contig 14258 bp, 11 predicted proteins | sample X67_European_Roe__metabat2_low_PE_011 | metagenome-assembled genome bin X67_European_Roe
GGCATAGGCATCGATGCACACGACCATGAAGGGCGTGTAATCACATTGGAAATGGAAGATTTCTTCCTTGTTACAGCTTACGTACCTAACTCTCAAGACGGGCTGAAACGTCTCGACTACCGCATGACGTGGGAAAATGATTTCCGCAATTACCTTTTGGAACTTGACAAAAAGAAACCGGTAATACTATGCGGAGACTTAAACGTGGCGCATAAAGAAATCGACCTGAAGAATCCCAAAACCAACCGCATGAACGCCGGGCTTACCGACCAAGAACGAGAACAATTCTCTACACTGCTCGACTGCGGATTCATCGACTCTTTCCGTCATTTCTACCCCGACCTCACCGAAGCCTACTCATGGTGGAGCTATCGATTTCAGGCACGAGCCAAGAACGCAGGGTGGCGCATCGACTACTTTGTGGTATCACAACGCTTGGAATCACGTATGGTGAGTGCAGGCATCCACAGTGTTATTTTCGGGAGCGACCACTGCCCCGTGGAATTGATTTTAAAAGGTTGATGGCAGATTCTTTATTTTTAAGAAAATTTTTAACAGCATCCTAATAAAGACCGAGCTTTTTAATTCTGATTCTCGGTTTTTTTGCGTAAGTTTGCATAATTCTTCAAGAATAAGATAAATTCATTAAAACAAATAAAAAATTAACAACTATGAGATTAATTATCCAACCTAATGCAGCCAGCATCGCAGAATGGGCTGCCAACTATGTGGCAAACGAAATCAACAAAGCCAATCCTACTCCGGAAAAGCCTTTCGTTCTCGGCTGTCCTACAGGAAGTTCACCTCTTGGAATGTACAAGAAACTTATCGAACTTAACAAAGCCGGCAAGGTATCTTTTGCCAATGTAGTAACTTTCAACATGGACGAGTATTGCAACCTTCCTGAAGAACATCCCGAAAGCTACCACTCTTTCATGTGGAACAACTTCTTCAGCCATATCGACATCAAACCTGAGAATGTCAACATTCTTAACGGTAATGCTGAAGACCTTGAAAAGGAATGTGCCGATTACGAAGCTAAGATTGCAGCTCGCGGAGGTATCGACTTGTTCATGGGCGGTGTGGGACCGGACGGACACATTGCATTCAACGAACCGGGCTCTTCTCTAAGTTCTCTTACTCGTCAAAAGACCCTTACACAAGACACCATCATCGCCAACTCTCGTTTCTTCGACAACGACGTGAACAAAGTGCCTAAGACTGCACTAACAGTAGGTGTAAAGACTGTGTGCAACGCTAAGAGCGTTCTATTGCTTGTGAACGGATACAACAAGGCTCGCGCATTGCGTGAAGGCGTTGAAGGAGCTGTATCACAACAATGGACTATCACAGCTCTTCAACTTCACCCTAAGGCTATCATCGTGTGCGACGAAGACGCTTGTGCTGAATTGACTGTGAAGACTTACCGTTACTTCAAGGACATCGAAAAAGATAATCTTGACGCTTCCAAGATCTTGAAATAAATCATTCTATTCAAATATACGAATAAAGGCGGCTTCGTTTCAGAAACCGCCTTTATTATTTACTCATTAATGGTTCTATATTATAATTCTATATCGTCTGCTCTACGGAAAGTAGCAATTTCCTTGTATTCATAAGTGACACCATTATCCTTATATTTTTCACCCACTTCAAGTACCAATGTATTGGATGTCAGTTTTCTCAATGTACCAAAAGGTACACTTTCACCATCAACCTCTATATATATCTTCTTATTCTTCAAGGTATACTCTCCACTGCCGATACACTCCCAATACCCATATCTTTGATTATATTCATATTGCATAAATTCATCGTTAGGAGTAACCACAATAAGAGCATCTTCTATCGGATCATTTTCCCATTCATTATATATTTTACCGTCTTTCTTGTTCCAACCGTCAGAGGTTACACCTTGCCATATTCCAATAAGGTCATCGGAATTTATTTCATTCTCATCGTCATCGGAACATGACGTAAACGCTGTTGCAGTGAGCAACATCATTGCAAATAAATAAAAACACTTTTTCATTTCGTTACATTTTTTAAAAATCGATAGCAAAATTAATACAAAAGTTCACGTTTTACCCCCCGATTGCTAAAATATGTTAACGAAATCAATTTTGATACTATTTGCACATTTTCAGTAACTATTCTGCGAAAAATCCATTCTAAAATACACCTTTAAATAATCTCGAAATAAAATTTAAATAACTTCTAAACTGCAGGCAAAGACATACCATTAAGTTTACGATACAAGTCCAAGGCATATACATCAGTCATTGCACTCATGTGGTCAAGAACTGCCTGTATCTTTCCGAAAAGCGATGGAGCATGCACCTCATATTGTTGCGGAACTTTATTAAGCAGCAATTGCGAATAATTCTTCTCAGGATAACGCACTGCATCAATCAGTTTCTTCATCAGGAAAGCTATAATCTGATTACCGGCAAGGTCTATTTCCACTACCGACGATGCTCGATATATTTTTTCATAAGCAAGATCGGAGCATGCCCGGTAAGCATCCTTGGTAAGCCGGGATATATGGTCGATAAGGCAACCCTCAAACTCTCCGGCGAGAATCTCTTCCTCATGCAAGACAAAAGCCTCGGCACATTCCTGTACCAATGTTCCAATAATACAAGAACGCAAATACCCTACTTTCTCGTTTTTATCTGACACACCGGCCATTATCTCCTGCATTCTCGCCTTTCTCACTTCCGGGAAAAAGCCGAGCATCAGTTCAAGAGTTTCTCGCGTGTTCACGATTTTCAGTTTGTGCGCATCTTCAAGATCCATCACCTGATAACATATATCATCAGCTGCTTCCACTAAATACACCAACGGATGGCGAACATAAAAGTCTTCCCCTTTCTTTATTATGCCAAGTTCATCGGCAATTTTTGCAAATACGGCTTTCTCCGATGTAAAAAAACCGAATTTACCTTTTTCATTCGCATGACTTGATGAATAGGGATACTTAACTATCGATGCAAGCATCGAATACGTCATGGCAAACCCGCCCGGACGACGACCGGCAAACTGATGCACTAATTGCCGAAACGAATTGGCATTACCCTCAAAGTGAATCAAATCCCGCCATTCGTCCGATGTGAACAATGATTTCAACTCCGCTCCTTCGCCTTCTGAAAAAAAAGAACTGATTGCCTTTTCTCCCGAATGCCCGAAAGGCGGATTTCCCAAATCATGGGCTAAGCACGCCGCACTCACAATTTCGCTTATATCATCCAACTTATAAGCCCATTCTTCACCCGAATATTTTCTTTTAAGCCTTTTCGACACCTCCCGCGCAAGCGACTTGCCTACACTCGACACTTCAAGGCTGTGTGTCAACCTGTTATGAACAAAAATACTCCCCGGAAGAGGAAACACCTGCGTTTTGTTCTGTAAACGTCTAAAGGGAGAAGAAAAAATCAAGCGGTCATAATCGCGCTGGAAATCACTTCTTATACCGCCGCTGTTACTGTCGTTATAGTGTTCGAGACCCAAACGCTTGTCGCATATCAAGCGGCTCCAGCTCATTTTACTATCATTCTGTGTCATATCTGAAAAAATCATTCGGCACACATTCACCACCGGTGTACCTGCGTGTGCAAATTTATCGCTTTTATCTTTAGCAATCAAGAATCAATACCTGTTTATTAATCGTTATATTTATACATATAGCATTTTTTAATAGTGAATATAGATGAAAAATCGCTCGTTTTGACTAACTTCGCATAATTAAATACAATAATAGTCATAACAAGAATAAGTTAACATATAGTCATGGAATCTATCAAAGTAAAAATCATAAATAAGTCCGACAATCCCATACCAACCTATAGTACAAGCGATAGTGCAGGAATGGACGTAAGGGCATTTCTTAAAGAACCCATAACCCTGAAACCACTTCAGCGTGCCTTAATCCCCACCGGGCTGTACTTGGAACTGCCGCACGGTTATCAGTGCGAGATAAGACCTCGTAGCGGTCTTGCTCTTAAAAAAGGAATTACCGTACTAAATACTCCCGGTACTATCGATGCCGACTATAGAGGCGAGGTGGGAATAATCCTTATCAACCTATCTGATGAACCGTTTGTTATCAATAGCGGAGAAAGAATATGCCAAATGGTTATAATGAACTACACAAAAGCTGAATGGGTTGGAGTGGAAGAACTTAATGACACCGAGCGCGGAACAGGAGGATTCGGTCATACCGGTGTCAAATAAACAAGTACAAAAAGTGAATAGCATAAAATTCTACATAACATTAATCCTTGCCGTTATATGCACATTGCCATTGCATGCCGTAAAAGACAGCAACAGTAACAGCGACAACGACAATGCCAAGCGTAAGTCTCACTACGTATTCATGGAGGCGATGCGCCAAAAGGCGTTAGGAGAATTTACCTCCTACCATGAGCTGTTACGGCACGCATATTCAATCGACACCACCAATACGGCGATTGAATATCACTTGGGTTACAACAGCCTTATTGCCGACAACGCCACACAGGAGAGCGTCAATGCTGCTTTAGAAATGATGAAAAAGCATTTTGATAGTACTCCGGAAGACTATAACGAAAGTTTTCTATACGGCAATGCATGCAGCAAATTGAGAAAAACCGACGAGGCTTTGAGAGTTTGGAAAAAATTGGCACATATTTTCCCCACCAAAGTGGAAGTTAAGTATATGCTTGCCGATGCGTATGCTGCCAACAAGGATTACAATGCCGCTATCACATTGTATGATTCTATTGAGACCAATGAGGGAGTATCCATTCCGCTCACGGTAAAGAAAGTAAACTACAGGCTCGCTACCAACGACAGCATAGGCGCAATCAACGAAGTCAAAAGCCTGCTTGCATCTGCTCCTTCCAATGTTGAGTACAACCTGCTGACAGGCAATATTTACCTGCAGTTTGCCGAAAGGGACAGCGCAATATTCTACTTCAACAAGGCTCACGAAATTGAGCCTGACAACGGATACGTATATTTATATAAGGCAGACTATTACAAGTTGCAAGGTGATTCAATTAACTATGACAAACAAATTTACAACGCCCTGATAAACAAGAATCTGGAAGTTGAACAAAAAACCGAGATTCTCACCGACTACGTGCGTGGAGAATTCAGTACAGGTATTCAGCAATCGGAACGCATCGATAAACTGTTCGACACGCTTATAGAACAGCACCCTCATGAGATTGCCATACATGACCTATACAGCCAATATCTTGTAGCGATAAAAGATTACACCTCGGCAGCAGAGCAATTAGGATACGTTCTCGATTTGGAACCAACCAATGCCGACAATTGGAAAAAAATCATGTTCATCAATCTCATGGACAAGAATTACGATGAAGCATTCAAAGCCGCCGATAAAGCATTGGAATACAATCCGGAAAACATAGACCTGTATCAATATATCGCACCGGCATATTTCCAAATAAAGCAGTACGACAAAGCCATCGAAATATACAAGATTGCATTAGAGAAAGCCGATACTGCAAACTATGAACTGATGTCCAACCTTGTAAGCGGCATAGGCGACGTTTACTATACTCAAGGCGACACTCTGCAAGCATTCGCCCAATATGAGAAAGCACTTGAATATAACCCGGGAAATATCATGGCTATGAACAATTACGCCTATTTTCTCGCAGAGTCGGGCAAGGACCTTGACAAAGCGGAAAGGTTGAGTTCCACCACAGTGAAATATGAGCCGGAGAATCCCACTTATCTCGACACCTACGCTTGGATTTACTTCAAGAAAGGAGAATACAGTTTGGCACTCACCTACATGAAATCGGCTATAATCCATTCGGAAAAAGAAGAGCCGAGCGCAGAACTCTATGAGCATTACGGTGACATACTGTTCATGAACGGATACCATGAGGAGGCGCTGCCCAATTGGGAAAAAGCTCTTGAGCTGAAACCGGAGTCGGATATACTGCAACGCAAAGTAAAACACAAGACTTTCTTTTTTAAATAATTCATGGCAATGAAAAAATATCACATCATAATATTATCGTTATTCCTATCCCTGCTGGCTTTTTCGGGATGTAAGTCTTCAAAGACAGCCGAAGAGAGTGAAAACGTATTTGATACCACACCCGAAACAATCCTTAAAGAACTAAGCGAATCCTACAAGGCATGGGACACATTCGCTTGCTCCGGAAAACTTTCAATATCGGGAGCGTTGACATTCTCTACATCGGTACAGGTAAAAATGGTGCATGACAAGTGCATATCTTTATCTATACGCCCTATCCTCGGGATAGAAGTAGCAAAAGTATTTATCGACAAAGATTCAGCCGTGATTATCGACAAATACCATAAAGTGTACACAACGGTGGAATTAAGCAAGTTGGCTCATATACTTCCTGTAAATATCGGAACGGTTCAGGACATTCTGCTGTCACGCATATTTTCGCTCAAAGACGGCACTTTGACACCTGAAAATACCGGTAAATTCAAAATTTCAGCTAATGCAGTCGACGGCGGCTACATCATCAAGCCCAAAAAGAAACAGGACGGGTTTACCTATGAATTTGCCCTTAACAAAGATCGTCAACCGAAATCATTGGACGTTTACCCCTCAAAATCTCAAAAGTCCTACTCTGCACGGTATTCCGACTTTGACACATCCACAGGTATCGCCGAAAACATCACTGCCGAAACGTCAGTAAAAGGCAAAAATATCTCATTAAAACTTTACCTCAACTCCTCTAAAGTAAAATGGGACGGCAATGTCGAAGAAAATGTATCGATAAACAAAAGTTACCGCAAGGTGGGTATTTCTGAATTACTTACAATACTGAAATCATTCTGAATATAACAAGAAAATGCTACGTTTGCTATACATAATGTTACTGTCACTGCTGCTCATCACACCCGATGCAACAGCACAGAAACGTACAGCCAAAAGCATCAGGAAACAGCAGCAAACGACCCAAAAGGAGATTAAAGAAACCAATAAAAAAATAAAGGACAACACAGCCGAAACCAAACGCTCGCTCAACCGACTCAATCTTATTGAAGCTGAAATAGCATCACAGGAGAAAACCATAAGCAGCATCAGTCAAGAGATTGATTCCATCAATAAGAAATTGGCTCTGCTGAATGACTCGATAAAAGACACCGAAAAAAAAATAGACAAACTGAAAAAAGATTATTCCCGGGCAATAAGCAACATTCAGGCACGCTCGTCCTCTTTTGACCGCATGCTTTTCATCTTTTCGGCAAGTTCATTCAATCAGGCTTATCGCAGGATAAGGTATTTACAGCAATTCTCGGTATGGCGACAAAAGCAGACTGTCGATATACAGAAAGCCCAAGAACGACTACGCACACAGCACTCAGCCATAGCCGCTTACCGCAAGCGACGTGCCAATTCGCTCGCACGACAGAATACCGAACGACTTTCTCTTATAAAAAAGCGCAGTCGGCAAGCCGATGTCATAAAATCACTGAAAAAAGAAGGTAAGACACTCAAAAACATCTTGGCTGAAAAACAGCGTCAGGCAAAACAGCTCGACGACGCATTGAACAAACTGATTGCCGAAGAGGAGCGTAAAGCCGCTCTCAGAGCAAAACAAGAAGAGGAAAAACGGCTTGCCGAATTAAAGAAAAAGCAAGATGCCGATAACAAGAAAAAAGATTCCTCACAAAGCACAACAACCAATCAAGCGGCACAGCCTCCCGAAAAGTCTGCGGGAGCAAAAGGGTCACTATACAAAATGAGTGACACGGAACGAGTGCTGTCGGGCAGTTTTGAAAGCAATAAAGGTCAACTGATGTTCCCCGTAAGCGGAACTTATAAGATTGTAAGACCTTTCGGACGCCAAAAACATCCGGAACTTAAATACGTACAAACCGACAACGGAGGCATTGACATAGAAGTACCGGCAGGAAGCATGGCTCGCGCAGTCTTTAATGGTAAAGTATCAGCCATATTCAGGCAAGACGGATTCAACACCATTGTCATGGTGCGTCACGGCAATTACCTTACCATCTACGTGAATCTGAGCGAAATCTATGTCGCCAACGGAGACGAAGTTAAGGCAAGCCAACCCATCGGAAAAATTTTTTCCGACCCCGACGATGATAACCGCACCATACTGCATTTCGAAGTGCGTAAAGAAAGAGAAAAGCTTAACCCGCAAGAATGGGTAAAATAAATCACAGGCAAATATGACGGAACTGAAATTATATACACCCGAGAACCGTAATACATGGAACAATTTCATATCTGAATGCAAGAACGCCACATTCCTGCACAACAGGGAGTATATGGAATATCACAGCCATCGTTTCTCCGACTCTTCACTAATGGCATACTCTAACGGCAAACTGATTGCCGTAATGCCTGCCAATAGGAACGGTGATACATTGTATTCTCATCAAGGGCTTACCTACGGTGGTTGGCTCATTAAAGCCAAGCACTTCAATGCAGTAAACATGATTGAGATTTTCGACGAAATGAAGCGATTTCTGCCGTCTATAGGAATACGGAAACTGATATACAAGCCTTCGCCGCACATTTATCATTCCTACCCCGCCGAAGAGGATCTTTATGCTCTGTTCCGCAACAACGGCACACTGATAGAATGCAACGTATCCAGCACTATCCCGTTGGATAATGCGATAGAATATAATTACACCTACCGCAAGGCTGTAAACACGGCTTTACAGAACAATATTTCGGTTATCGAATCGGAATCATACGAGAAATTTTGGATAATCCTGACCCGTCTGTTGAATACAAAATACGGCGTTGACCCGGTGCATTCGCTTGAAGAAATCACTTTGCTCAAGAACCGATTTCCCAATAACATCAGGCTGTTTATGGCTATAAACACCGATGGCAGCCCTATAGCCGGCACTGTGATATATGACACAGGCATAGTGGCACACGCCCAATACATTACCGCTACCGACGAAGGAAAAGCCAACGGTGCGTTGCCATTGTTGTTCAAGCATCTTATTGAAAAAGTATTCACAGAGCGAAGATATTTCGACTTCGGTATTTCCAACGAGAACCACGGGGAATATCTCAACGAGGGTCTTATACTGCAAAAGAGCCACATGGGCGGCAGGGCTGTAGTTCACAATATTTATCAATTGACGTTCTGATGGCTAATTCTACACTATCACGCAACATCGTTAAGGCAATGGGCATCTTCGGCAGCATACAGGTGTTCAACATCTTGTGTGCCATAATCCGCACCAAGCTGATTGCCCTATGGATAGGACCTGCCGGTATGGGATTATTTGCCATTTTCAATTCAGCTGTCGACATGATAGGCAACATCACCGGTCTTGGATTGAGAACAAGTTCCGTAAGAAACATCTCACAAGAGACCGACAACAAAAAGAACCTCGCAAGAATATCCACCGTAGTACGCCGTTGGTCGATTTTTCTCGGTTTATTCGGGGCGGTTACAATCGCACTGTTGTCGCCTTTGTTGAGCCTATTATCTTTTGGAGACAGCAGCCACACATGGGGATACATAGCACTTTCAGTAGCACTCTTAGCCAACGCCTTGACAAATGGGGAATTTTCCATACTTCAAGGAACGGCTTTCCTTAAGAAACTTGCCAAAGCCTCTCTCTATGGAGCATTCACCGGACTTATACTTTCCATTCCGCTATATTATTTCCTCGGTGAAAAAAGTATCGTACCCAGTATTATATGTTATTCGCTATCGGTTCTTTTTTTCAGCCGGATGATGCGAAACAAGGAAGTAGGTATGCAAAGCGACACGCTATCGTTTAAAGACACCGTGCTGATGGGAAAGGACTTTCTGAAATTGGGCATATTCATCACACTTACCGACATTGTGGCGCAAACGTCCAACTATCTTTTCATATCCTACCTCAACAATGCATCCGACACCGTAACCGTAGGATATTATCAGGCAGGATATACACTTATCGTCAAATACACAGGGCTTATACTTAGCGCATTATGCGTAGAATATTTTCCGCGGCTGTCTAAAGTGGCACACAGCAACTTCAAGTTGAAAATATTCGTTTCTCAGGAGCTTAATATAGCATTACTCGCCCTCACACCCATCATAGTGGCATTTATCCTGTTCCGAAGACTTATAATATCCATTCTCTATACCGAAGAATTCTTCATCATAGAGACATTCATATCTATAGGCATCATAGGCATGATTTTCCGAGCCGTTTCATGGTGTATGGCGTTTGTGATTCTCGCCAAAGGAAAAGGAAAATTGTTTTTCATCACCGAGTTTATAGATACCGTCATATACTTGTCTATTTACATAGTTTCGTTCAACTTATGGGGCATGGACGGTTTCGGATATGCGTTTCTTGCCTGGTACTTCACATATACGTTGATTGTCATTTTCTGTTATTTCCGTATATTCAAGCTCAATCTTAGCACATCATGCTACAAATGGATTGCTTGGGCATTACTCACCGCCGTTTCGTCACTGCTGCTCATGGAGAACGGATACACTGCGGCAACGGTTTTGATTCTGGTTATAACAACCGTTTTCAGCGGAATAAGATTCAAGCGACTGATTTCTCGCAAAAAAGTCAGGCAATAATAAACTTTCACGTTTTTTCTTTGTTCATTACAAAAATACTCCCTATCTTTGCCATTGAAATATGGCAAGAAACTGAGGGGTCTCAACTTTTAACCAAGTGGAGATTCTTTTATTTTTTACTAATCTTAAAATTTTATATATAATGGCTATAAGCTACATGACAAAAGAGGGCTACAAGAAGAAAATGGAAGAAATCGCTTATCTTGAGAACGTTAAGCGACCCGAAATTTCACGTGCAATTGCCGAAGCCCGCGACAAAGGCGACCTTTCTGAAAATGCCGAATATGATGCTGCCAAAGAAGCACAAGGAATGCTTGAGATGAAAATTTCACAACTTAAAGACCTTGTTGCCAACGCACGCATTATAGATGAAAGTAAGCTCACTACCGATGAAGTGCAGTTGATGAGCGTTGTCACAATCAAGAACGTAAAGAACGGAGCAACTCAAAAATACACTATCGTTGCCGATTCCGAAGCCAACCTTCGTGAATTGAAGATTTCTACAAGTACGCCTATCGCTAAGGGACTTATGGGGCACAAAGTGGGCGACATCGTCGACATCACTGTTCCTGCCGGCGTCATGAAATTTGAAATCATGGACATTTCTATATAATTCTATATTTTAACGTTTTCATCATGGCATCTGTTTTTTCTAAAATCATAGCCGGCGAAATACCGAGCTACAAAGTGGCTGAAGACGACAAGCACTATGCATTTCTGGACATCAATCCGGTAGCTGCGGGACACACCCTTGTCATTCCCAAGCACGAAGTTGACTACCTTTTTGATCTTCCGCAAGACGAATATGCATCGCTCATGGCATTTGCACGTCGTGTTGCCGAGAGTATGAAAGCTGTTATGCCTTGCAAGCGCATCGGTGTAGCGGTAATGGGCTTGGAAGTGCCGCATGCGCACATACATTTATTGCCTATAAATAACGAAAGCGACATGAATTTCTTCACCGAGAAGAAACAGATTCCTGCCGAAGAAATGAAGGCTATAGCTGAAAAAATACTCAGCCGTTTCAACGAGAGTAATAGCACCTCTCACCCCGAAATATTTTAAAATTGAGCCATAGCTCATGATATTCTGTGTTACCGGGTAAAAACTGAAGTCACACAGAAAAAGATAAACAAGAAGTCAGCCGATTCTCACGAACCGGCTGACTTCTTGTTTTTAAACTCACAAAATTAATTTTCACAAAAGCGATCATTTGTGGCTTAGGGGACAACCAAGCCCCCCAAACCTATACTTATTAAAATTTGATTTTCATACCAAATCATTCATTACCATAAAGCGGATAATTATAATCCGATTTACCGGTTGCACGGCACAATACCTCTAACGGGTAACTGTTATATGTCAATTCATTATCTTCCACAAGTGCCTTTGCAAGAGTTTTAGCCGCATCTGTTACAGTATAATCAGCAGGATATTCGATCGGAGCAAATGTAGCATCATTATAAATTTTAACCACCGATGATGTTCCCACATTGCTCATTGTGTTTCCACTGACTTTGATTGAGTTTGTCCATGCCACATTTGTCTGCCAATCTGGTTGACCATATACTTCTATATTATTGCTAACGCCTTTCTCGTCTTTGATAATGTTATCTATTAGATTTAGAGTATAATTGTCAGCATAGACCTGAATAATATCTTTCTGATAACCGCCGTCGTATCTCAAGTATGAATCAGCAGCAGTTGCCGGGCGAACAATCTTATTACCGGTAACTGTAACCACTGTATTTGAAACATTCAAATACATCATATAGGATTCACAACTTTCGATATTCAAAGATTCAACAGCGCATGAGCCGAAAGCAATAGAATTATTGGTTTTGAAACCCTTGAATGTATAGTTACCGCTCTTTTCTACACTGAGTTCTGCAACAGCATCAGCTATTCTGTTTGCAGTAAATTTAATATGTCCATTAAATATAGCTTTACTACCGTCAAACACCTGTGTTTTACCTCCCAATGCTTTAATCTCTACTGTCTCAGTAAATGTTCCCTCAAATCCATAAATGATATTGTCGGCATCAAAAGAGGTAGTTGCAATATTTTCAGGAGTAACCTTTATCACTTCGTTGCAGCCCTCAATATTAACTGTAACATATTCTGCACCACCCTTGATATTCCACATTGTACTGCCTGAATATTCGCCTACTCCGAATCCTGCAGCTGTGGTGTTTTTGATGTTTACAACGAACTTTTCACCGTTACTGTTAATGTCTATAGCAGTTACCGGCTTTCCACCACCTTCAAGAGTTCCGGGCCAAGTATAAGCAACTTTATCTGCTGTAAATGTACAATTTTCTACATTGATTGTGGTTTCTGTCGTATTTCCGTCGTTATATACCTGAATACCTTTACCGCCGGAACAGTTGAAAGTACAACCAATAAAATCGGCATCGGTATAGTCGGTATAAATATAGCTGTCTTGAGGATCGATAGTACATTGATTAAATGTAAGTTTTCCTGATTGTGAACGGTATTGTCCTTCGTAGGTACAATTGTTAAATGTTACAGATGCAGCTCGTCCGAATCCTCCTGAATAAGCTCTAAATGCCGGCGAAACAACTTTCACATTCTTGAAAATCAAGTTTACGCCGTCTGCATAGCTGTTCAATCCACCGTCTGAATTTGCACCTCTGTCTACAAATGCCATAGCAGATTTCTCGCTTGTTCCTTCAAAAGTAACTGTACCGCTTTTCTTTCCTCCCACAGCGATGCTCTCAGGAATTTCTACTGTAGTGTCACCTATCTTAAGTACAGCACCATCGGTAGCAGCTTCCAATGCAGCCGACAATGAAGCATAAGGAGTGTTACCAATCATTACCGGTGCATCATAAACGATATTCACATTTTCGGCTGTTCCGGTCAATGCTGGACGGTTTCCTACAAATTCAGCCACGTTCTGAACCTTACCTTCTTCGTATGGCAAGTGATAAATCATATCTACTGTGATAGTCACATCTTTTGCGCTGTTGCCGACAAAACCTTTCAAATCTTCATCATTGCTATATCCTATCATTGCACCAAGGTCACGGTATCCCCATACTGTAGCATCTTCAACAGAACAATTGGTTACTTCCCATGATGCAGCAGTTTCAGCCACTTGTCCTATCAATGCGCCTGCCTTATCGGCGTCTTCAAATACTCCGGATGAAGCCTTTTCGCATTTTACTTCAACCGATACATGTTTTGCATGACAATTGATTGCGCTACCATACAATTGACCTACCAATGCACCGGCACGTCCTGCTGCCTTAACTTCGACATGTTCTACAGTCAAATCTTTAATTGTTCCATAAACAACACTGAATAAACCTTGACTCTTCGATGAACTGTTTACCTTATAATTTGAGATTGTTTTACCGTTTCCGTTTATGGTAACTTCAAAGTCTCCTGCTCCCAATTGTTTTGTCGCTGTCCATTCCTTACCGTTCAAATTGATGTCATTTACAATCTCAATAGTTACAGCCTTAACAGAATTTTCTGAAAGCCATGCCAATTGAGCTGCGTTCTCAATGGTATATGTCTTTGTTGCTGCATCATAAGCAGGTTCTTCCACATTTCCGTTCCACGCCTCAATATTGTTGTCACCGCTATATATAGGATCAACCACTACGGTGAATTCGGCTGAGTTTGTCAACAGGTTGCCAAGAA
>X67_European_Roe__coassemble_224_pt1 | contig 14190 bp, 11 predicted proteins | sample X67_European_Roe__metabat2_low_PE_011 | metagenome-assembled genome bin X67_European_Roe
CTTTAGTTTTCAACTTCCTTTTATATTTTTATCAAAATTATTTAGGACAATATTGGACTATTTGCGTATTAACATACTTGAAATGGAGGCTCTATTGCGGAAAAAGTGCTATCTTTGTGCTAATATGGATTACAGGATTATTGCACCCGAAAGGGTTGTCGGAGATATAGACCTGCCAGCATCAAAGAGTATCAGTAACAGGGCTTTGATAATAAATGCATTGGCGGAAGGCGGTTCTTTTATATCAAATGTGGCTAATTGCGATGATACCGATGCTATGGTGTCGGCGTTGAGCGAAGATGCTGTCGATTATGTCAATATAGGGGCTGCCGGTACGGCAATGCGTTTTCTTACAGCATATTTTGCCGTACAGGGAAATCGTTCTGTTTTGCTTGACGGCAGTGAGCGAATGCGGCATAGACCAATAGGTGTCCTTGTCAATGCGTTGCGTTCTTGTGGTGCTTGTATCGAGTATGAGTGCGAAGAAGGATTTCCTCCGTTGAGGATAACAGGTGGAGTGTTGAGTTCTCATGAGATTACTGTTTCCGGAAATGTAAGTTCGCAATATATATCGGCATTACTTATGATAGCGCCTCTTATAGATGGAATGGAACGTGTGAAGTTGACCGATAATGTTATTTCTCGTCCATATATCGATATGACGTTGTCATTGATGGCGCAGTTCGGAGTGAAAACCCATTGGGATGGTAATGATGTAGTGATAGAGAAGGGTACGGGCTATAAAAAAGTTGATTTTACCGTAGAAAATGATTGGACGGCTGCATCATATTGGTTTCAGATACAGTCATTGCTCAGTGAATCGCAAATAACGTTATGCGGTTTGTTTGCCGATAGCTCACAAGGGGACTCGGCTGTAGCCCGATTATTTGAGCCTTTTGGGGTACGGTGTCTGCGTATAGGAAATAATCTCGGATTGTGCAGTGATAAAGCCGCTTTGCATGATTTTGTGGAAATGAATTTGATAGAGAACCCGGATTTGGCACAGACTATTGTTGTCACAGCTTGTCTTTTGGAGCGTCCTTTCCATATAACAGGACTGCAAACTTTAAAGATAAAAGAGACCGACCGAATCGAGGCTCTTCGTTCGCAGTTGCTCAAGTTGGGATATGTAATAACAGTAGGAGAGGACTTGTCGCTTTCTTGGGATGGAACAAAATGTGATGTCGAGGAATGTATTATGATAGAAACGTTTGAAGATCATCGCATGGCAATGGCTTTTGCTCCGGCGTCAATAAAGTTCCCGGGTATAATAATAAAAAATGCAGAAGTTGTAAGCAAGTCTTATCCTGATTATTGGAATCATTTGAGAAATGCAGGGTTTAAATTGGAGGAAGTTAAATGACAGGAGCATTTATTATATTGCTTGCAACCGTGGTGACAGGAGTTGTGCTTTATGTCCAGCATCGTTATGAAATGCGAAAAAAAAGTGACTCGGATGAAGTGGAGGAGGTTGTTCGTCCTGAAGGATGTTGCGGTATGCATGAAGTGTGCGAAAAGGATTCACTTCTGTCCGGTGTAAGCGGCAGCATTGAGTATTATGAAGATGAAGAGCTTGATGCTTACAAAGGTATGCAGGCAGATGAATATACAGAGGAGCAGATAGAGCAATTCAGGGATGTGCTGTATACGCTGCGCCGTGAGGAAGTTGCCGGGTGGGCGCGTTCAATACAGTTGCGTGAGATTACGCTTCCGTCTATAATACAAGATGAACTGCTTATGATTATATCGGAAATGCGTGATGGCGGATTAAATGTTCAGCTTAGATAAATAAGTCAAAAATGGAGATTTTTCAATATACTTTTTTTCAGAATGCATTGTTAGGTGTGGTTATAGTAAGTGTGATGTCGGCAATGATAGGCACTTATATCATCACCCGCCGCTTGATGTTTATTACGGGTGGTGTTACGCATGCTTGTTTCGGTGGTTTGGGTATTGGGTATTATCTTGGTCTGTCTCCGGTGGTAATGGCTGGAATATTTGCGGTTTTGTCCTCTTTGGGAGTGGAATGGCTCACTGTTAAGCATCGGGTCAGAGAGGATTCGGCTATATCGGTTATGTGGGCTTTGGGAATGGCGGTGGGTACACTGTTTATCTTCTTGACCCCGGGATATGTTCCGGAACTCAATTCTTTCCTGTTCGGTAACATACTTACTATCACAAAGGGTGATTTACTGGCATTCGCAATATTCACAGTTATATTTGTGATATTCTTCTTCTCTTGTTACCGTCTTATCGTGTCATGTGCGTTTGACCGAGATTTCGCCCGTACAATGGGGCAACCGGTCACTCTCATTAATACAATAATGACAGTGGCTATTGCAGTGTGCGTGGTACTTACGATACGATTGATAGGTATAATGCTGTTGATGTCATTGCTCTCGATGCCGCAAATGGTAGCGGAGGTGTTTACAAACCGTTTGAAACCTATGATAGCCGTTTCGGTTTTTGTAAGTATGGTCTGCTCAGTCTTAGGGTTGATTTTTTCATACGTACTTGGAGTGCCGGCATCGGCTATGATAGTGCTTTCACTTGTCGTGGCGTATGTGGCTGCAAGGGTGATAAAGAAATGTAATAATTAGCATGGGCGAACGTTATATTATTGATTTAGTGTAAACTTTTGTGGGAAACTTGAAAAAAAATACGGTAATATTGTTTGCGGTTGTGGCGGTGATAGGTGCTTTAAATTCGTGCAGCACCAAGAAGAACACAGCCGGTTCCCGCATGTGGCATGCTTTCAATACGCGCTATAATGTGTATTATAATGGCGAGACGCACTACAAGGAACAGATACAGGAATTGGAGAATAAGTATGAAGATAATTTCTCCCAGTTGCTGTTTATGCATCCTGCCGAGGCTTATTCAAATCCTAAAGCACCCCAACCGAGTGCTGATTTTGACCGCACGATTGAAAAAATGCAAAAGGCTATTCAATTGCATTCCATTAAAAAGCGTCCCAAAAAGAAATCGGGGAAATTATCAAAGAAAGATAAGGAATGGCTCATGCGAGAGGAATATAATCCTTTTCTGCATAACGCATGGTACTTGATGGCAAAGGCACAGTACATGAAAGGAGATTTCTTGGCGTCGGCGGCTACATTTCATTATATATCGGGGCATTTCAAGTGGTTGCCCGATTTGGTGATGGATGCAAAATTGTGGGAGGTTCGTTCTTATTGTGCATTGGGCTGGCTTACAGAGGCTGAAAATGCCTTGGCTTATATCAAGCCTGAGAAAATTACCAATAAAAAGACTAAAGAATTGTGTAATCTCGCATTTGCCGGATGCTATGTGAAAAGCAAGAAGTATATGGAAGCTGCTCCGTTCCTTGCCGCAGCGGCTAAGTCGGCTAAAGGTGCTCAAAAAGTTCGATTGCATTTCTTGTTGGGACAGATTTATGCCGACTTGGGGGAGAAAACTCTTGCTTACAAGGCATTCAAGACGGCAGGTAGTTCCAGCGGAACAACCTACCGCACCAAGTTCAATGCAAGAATCAAGCAAAGTGAGGTATATACAGGCGATAATATAGAAAGTGAAGTGCGTGCGTTGAAACGTATGACGCGTTTTGACAGAAATAAAGAATACCTTGACCAGATTTATTATGCCATAGGCAATTTATATCTGTCAAGGAAGGATACGGTAAATGCTATTCACAATTATGCTTTGGCTGTTGAAAAAAGTACAAGGGGTGGAATAGAGAAGGGTATAGCTCAATTGTCATTAGGGGGATTGTATTTTGCACAAGGAAAATATTCCGAGGCACAACCATGTTATTCAGAAGGTATTACGTTGGTTAATGAGGATTATCCTAATTATAGAGAGATGCAGCGCCGCAGTGATGTGCTTGATGAATTGGCGGTTTATTCTCAAAACGTAGTGCTACAGGATTCATTGCTGAAACTGTCGGAGCTATCACCTGAGGAACAAACCAAAGTAGCTGAACGCTTGGTAGAAGAGCTGAAGAAGAAAGAAAAGGAAGAGGCTGAGGCTGCCAGAAGAGAGGAATATCTTGCCAATCAAGCTGCGGCAGGAAACGTTTTTAATAATAATAATGCATCGGCTCCTACTTCTTATCAGATAAATACTGATGACTCTTGGTATTTCTATAATACTGCTACAAAAAATGCCGGAAAAACCGCATTCCAAAAGGCTTGGGGCAGTAGAAAACTTGAAGATGACTGGCGCCGCCGTAATAAGACTGTGATTGCACAGGAGATACCGGAAGAAGAACTGCCCGACGAAGAAAACAATGATATTGCATTGCAAGATTCTGTAAATGCCGATAATGAGGCGGAAAAGGAGGAATTGGCTAAGGCTGATGACCCTCATTATGTGGAATATTACTTGAAACAGATACCTAAGACGGATGAGGAAAAGCAGACAAGTAACGATGTTATTCAAGAGGGCTTGTACAATATGGGGCTTATTTTGAAAGATAAACTTGAGGATTATCCGAGTTCGGTTAAGGAATTTAATTCGTTGATGTCACGTTATCCCGACAATGTGTACCGTCTGGATGTGTATTATAATATGTACCTCATTTATATGCGTCAGGGTGATGTGGCGATGGCTGAGAAATATAGGTCGTTAATAACTTCCGATTTTGCCGAGTCTAAGTATGGTGTGGCAATGAAAGATCCTCATTATCTTGATAATTTGCGGGAAATGGAGGTCATACAGGAGCAACTATATGAAAAGGCTTACAATGATTATATTTCCAATAACAATAATGGCGTGCATGATGCTTATGCAAAAATGATGCGTGATTATCCTATGTCGAAGATTATTCCTAAGTTCATGTTTATAGATGCATTATCTTATGTAACCGAGAATAATTTGGATAAGTTTAAGTCTACGCTGAAAGAAATGCTTGAGCGTTATCCCGATACGGATATGACACAAATGGCATCATCCATGCTGAAACAGGCAGAACAGGGCAGGAAACTTGAGAGTGGCGGAAGTAATGTGCGTGGTATTATATGGGCTACGCGTCTCACAGGCGACACAACTGCTGTAGCTGCCGATCGAGAAGTTACACCGTTTAAAGATGCTCCAGATTCTCCTCATGTGTATGTGATGGTGTATCCCACCGACAGCGTTTCAGCTAACCAATTGCTGTATGACGTGGCTCGTCATAACTTCTCACGCTTTGTCGTGAAAGATTTTGATTTGGAACAAATGACCTTTGGCCCTCTTGGATTGTTAGTAATAAAAGGCTTTTCCAATTTTGAGGAGCTTAGCCATTATAAGCGTGTTCTTGAAGAGAATACCGAACTTGTTATACCGGAGCAGGTGCGTCAGGTTATGATAAGTGTGGACAATTTCAATCTATTGCTTAATGAGGGACGTTCTTTTGAAGAATATTTTGAGTTCCTTGAGCAGGATAATATTGAAAAGATGGAAAGCGCTGCCGAAAGCGGAGAGTTTTAAAAAAATGGAATGATTATGACAAACGGATTGATACTTTGGGCTGATGATGAGATTGATTTATTGAAACCGCATATAATGTTCTTGAACGCCAAGGGCTATGATGTGGTGACGGTATCGAATGGGCGTGATGCTCTCGATGCTGTGACGGAGCGTAATTTCGATCTTGTGATTTTGGATGAGAATATGCCCGGTCTTAGCGGACTGGAAACGTTGTCGCAAATAAAAAAGACTCATCCCGGAGTGCCGGTTATCATGATTACCAAAGGCGAGGAAGAAAATATCATGAATCAGGCGATAGGAAATAAGATTGCCGATTATTTGATAAAACCCGTGAACCCCAATCAGATACTGCTTTCTATAAAGAAAAACCTGCATTCGGGTTTGCTGGTATCGCAAAAGGCGTCATCCGACTATCGGCAAGAGTTTCAGCGTATCAGCGGTATGATAAACGGGGCGTCTGATTTTGATGAGTGGTGCGATGTATATCGTAGTTTGGTTCACTGGGAACTTACGCTTGCCGGCGCCGATACCAACATGGATGAACTGTTGAAAATGCAGAAAATAGAGGCAAATGCAGCTTTTGGTAAGTTTATCAAGAAGAACTATGAGCAATGGATAACTTCCGACAATCATCCTCTTATGAGCCATGAGATTTTTAAGAAGAAAGTGTTTCCTTTGCTTGATGCCGGGGAAAAGGTGTTCTTTATTGTGATAGATAATTTCCGTCTTGATCAATGGCGTGCGATAAAGCCGTTGCTTGGGGAGTACTTCACTATAGATGAGGATGGTCTATATTGCAGTATATTGCCTACGGCTACACAATATGCGCGCAATTCCATTTTTTCGGGACTTATGCCTATAGATATAGCGAGGATGTTCCCCGATTTATGGGTGGATGAGGATGAAGAAGAGGGTAAGAATCTGAACGAATCTCCATTGATACAGACGATATTGGATCGCTATCGCAAACCGTATAAGTTCTCCTATAATAAGATAAACGACTCTGTGGCGGGAGAAAAGTTGTTGCAGAATTTCAGTAATTTGGATAATTATGACTTGAATGTTATAGTCCTGAATTTTGTGGATATGCTTTCGCATGCCCGTACCGAAAGCAAGATGATACGTGAACTTGCTTATAGTGATGCGGCATATCGTTCGCTCACCGAATCATGGTTCAAACACTCAAGTGCGCTTGAAATTATTAAGAAAATTGCCGAAAAGAATTACCGGCTGGTGCTTACCACCGATCACGGCACTATCTGTGTGGATAATCCGGTGAAAGTTATAGGAGATAAAGCCGTGAATACCAATTTACGTTATAAGGTGGGTAAAAACTTGAGTTATAATGCTAAACAGGTATATGAGGTGAAGAAACCACAGCAATTAGGATTGCCTTCACCTAACATTTCGTCTACATATATATTTACGATGAACAGGGACTTTTTTGCTTACCCCAACAATTATAACTATTACGTGCAGTATTATAATAATACGTTCCAGCACGGTGGTATCTCTATGGAGGAAATGCTTGTCCCCGTTGTTACCATGACAAAGAAATAATCCAATAAAAGAAAGTTAAGTTTTCGTTGTTTTTAGGAAAACTATTGGAGATATAGAAGGCTGAATGAACTTTTGAGATAAGTTGCTGGTGACATGAAACGGATTGGAATATTGTCGGATACACATTCCTTTTGGGATGATAAGTATATACAGTACTTTACCGGATGTGATGAGATATGGCATGCCGGCGACATAGGTACAGAAGATATTATAGACCGTTTGGAAAGTATTGCTCCTGTACGTGCCGTGTATGGCAATTGCGATGGTGGCATGATGCGACGCCGTTTTAAGGAAGTGGAGACATTTATCCTTGATGGTGTGAAAGTGTGGATGACTCATATAGGTGGTTATCCCGGTAAGTATGCACCGGGAGTAAAATCGGCACTTATGGCAGAACGTCCTGATGTGATGGTGTGCGGTCATTCTCATATTTTAAAAATCATGCCCGATCGTGTGTTGGGGCTGTTGCATGTAAATCCCGGGGCAGCCGGGAGGCAGGGGTGGCAAGTGGTGAGAACCTTGGTTATTCTTACCATTGATGCCGGAGTGATAAAGGATTGTGAAGTTATTGAATTAGGAAACAGATAAACAAAATATTTATGAGAAAGAGAATCGTTTATGCAATGGTTGCTGCAGTGCTGTTGTCGTTGACAGCGGTCTCATGCAAGACTTCTGAAGAGAATTATAAAGCCGCTTATGATATAGCAGCAAGAAAGCAAGTGGGAGGAGTAAATCGTGACGTAAGTTCATTTATTGAGCGAGAGAAACGATTATCGGAACAGAAGGTTGTAGCAGGCGATACTGTGCGTATGCTCACCCGGCGAGTAAGAATGATAGAGGGGAACGATGCTGATATTGACAATTATTGTGTCGTGGCAGGTGATTTTAAGCAAGTATTTAATGCAAAGTCGCTGAGCGGTCGCATAAATACCGCTGAAGGTAATACATTATCTTATGTGGTGATGAATCCGGAGAAACTTTATTATGTGGTCTATCGCGGATTTGATACTAAGGAGGATGCTGCATCTTTCTTGAAGAATAAGGATAATTTCAAGGTGAAACTACCTGTTGAGCAACCGTGGATTCTGGAAACTCAAAAATGATTCTCTATGCCGGGTGATATTAATTTACCGGAATTGAAACGGGGATGGAAACTTGGGTTTGGTGATGATGATGAATTTGTAGATTATTTCTTTTCCCATTATGACAGTGATGATACCCGTTCGGTGGTACGAGACGATAATGGCTGTATTATAGCACAGTTACATTGCTATCTGTTTTATGATGCGGTATGTAATGATAAAGGGTGTTATATTTACGGAGTTACCACTTTGCCGGAATATCGTGGAAAGGGCATAGCTGCCGAAATGATTAAAAACTTATTGCTTGATTTAAGTGGCAGCGGAGTGGCGTATGCCGTGTTGATTGCCGAGAATGCGGTACTGCAGCGGTGGTATGAGAAATTAGGGTTTGTGAAAAGTACTCCAATAATAGAAGTGAAGGGGCAAGATGATAATATGAATTTTGCGATGGACGATATATCAAAGAATCAAGGAATGTATTACGTCTTCAATAGAGAAATACCCTGTGTCACCACAAAAATTTTAATTCCTCCAATTCGTGCTGTGCGTTTTTGTGAGTAAAATCACAAGGCTACTTTTTTATGAATTGCTCTAATTTTGATTTTAACTACGTGGAAAACATACCGAATTTAAATGTTCGTGTGGCAAAGTTGTATTCTCTACCCATATTTGTAAACAAAAAAGAAAATAAAGGCTATTGGTTTTGAAACATACAACCTATAAGTTGTATATTTCAAATTCTTGTTTTATCTTTGTTTCAAAATAATCAAGATATGACTTTTGATGATATAACCGGTGATGGATGCCTTTGGGCAGTGAGGTATGACGGAGCAAACGATAATGAATTATTTCGTTTGTTTGATCAATGGAATGATGTAATGTGGTTGCGTAATTTTTTCAAAGAAAACATTAACGACCTCAGTGCTTATTTCAAAATCACTGACATCAATCAAGCTATCAGTGACACTATTGATGACAGCGAAATACTTGAAGGTGTAATCCTTGACATTTCACCTGAAGCCGACCTTGATTTGATTTTTCGCCCATTAAGCAATAATCGCACTATTGCTGAAATGTTAGAAAAATGAAAGCTCGTGGTGAGAGAACAAACCGCCATGATTCTTGGTTAAGAATATATGCTATACGTCTTGCTGATGGTAAGTATATCATTACAGGTGGTGCTATAAAACTTACTGCAACAATGCAAGAACGACCACACACTCAAGCCGAACTTGATAAAATAGAGAAAGTGCGTCGCTTCTTACTTGACGAGGGTATTGTTGACGACGACGGTTTTATCGATTATATTAGTGAACTCTAAAAACATACGGATATGGATAATACATTAAACAGACTTCGACAACATCAATCAGCCACTCCTTCAAGATGGCGTGAGGAGGCTGAGAAGAGAAAAGCGAGCAAGGAATGGCTTCGCTACTCTCAAAATATTGCTATGCGTATGCTTGATAAAATGGAAGCCGATGGTATTACGCAAAAGCAATTAGCAGAGCGTATGGAATGTAGTCAGCAATACATTTCCAAAATTTTGAAAGGTTGTGAAAACCTTTCTCTTGAAACTATGGCAAAAATAGAATATGCCTTAGGTATTACTGTTATGCAATGTGAATTAGCAGACTAATTTTTGTCTTTTACACATGGGGAATGTTAGAAAAGCTGATTAGCCTGAGCAGAACTCCGAGCTAATAAATGTAGTTTGTGCTGATAACTTGAAACTCGGTGCGGCGGTTTATCTGGTCGGCTGCGTCCTTGTCTTCGTCACTCAAGCCATCGATGTATTCTTCTGTGAGAGTATCCCCTTCTTTGAATTGAGGATAAAGTCGTGCGATGCGTTTTGTAACCGTTTTAGGTCGGCTTTTACCATATCCTTTATGGCGCAATCTGTCTTCCGCTATACCCTGTGAAATCAAGTAGTCTACTACCGATTTAGCACGCCTGTCACTTAATTTGTTGTTATATTCATCGCTTCCTATTCTGTCGGTGTGAGATGACATCTCTATCGCCACATGAGGATTGTCTTTAAGCAGTTGTGCCATTTCATCGAGTGCCTGTTTGGATTCGTCTCTCAAGACGGCTTTATCGAAATCGTAGAAGATGTTTTCCACTACTTGTGGCTTTTCTATCGATGCAAGGATGAAATCCACCGTATATTCGGCGTCTTCTTCTATGGTATCGCTTTCAAATTCTTGTTTGCCGTTCAAGTAGTTCTTTGCGCTTGCCAGCATGGCGTATTTGACACCTCTTTGCAGCTTGAAACGGAAAGTACCATCGGGCTTACCCATTGCTTTCTGGTTGGAACCGTCGTCTCCCACTATACGTATGATGGCATTGGGCACAGGCTCTTCGTCTTTGTCGAGCACCGATCCGGAAATCCATATTTGCAAATCGGGTAGGACAAAACTATAGATGTGGTCGTAGCCGCGGGCATCGTTTCTGTTGGAACTGAAGAATCCCGATTCTCCTTTATCGAAAGTGATTCCGAAGTCATCGGCAGCCGAGTTCATGGGTATACCCATATTCACTATATTCCAACCGCCTGATGGCGTTAATTGCGCACGGAATAAGTCAAGCCCTCCCAATCCGGCATGTCCATCGCTGGAAAAGTACATCACGCTGTCACTTCTCCAGTAGGGAAATCGCTCGTCACCGGGCGTATTTATCACATCACCGAGGTTCTCAAGAGTACCTATGCGTTCTTTCAGATTGATGCGCCAGATGTCTTTGCCACCCTGACCTCCCGGCATATCGCTTACGAAGTAGAGCCAATTGCCGTCGGCACTTATGGCAGGGTCTCCGTATGCCGAAATGGTGTCGGCGGTGATTTCAAGTTTTTGGGGTACGCTCCATTGGGCTTCGGAGCGTTGTGAAGTGTATATTTCCACCGATGTGTTTGCGTTAGGTTCACGTCGTGCTTTTGCCAAGTACATGGTAGTACCATCGGGCGAAAATGCGGTTATACCTTCATCCAATTCGGTGTTGAGTTCTCCTTCGGCAAGTTCAGGACATTGCCATGCACCTTTTTCGTTTTTCTTGGAAACAAATATGTCGCTTTTTTTTGTGCCGGTAATCTCGCTTTTGTTGGTGCCTGTCGCTTTTTCGCTTGAGGAAGTGAAATATAACTGGTCATAATCGCCTCCCGGCAGGAACATCGGAGCGAAGTCGGCGCGCCGCGAATTCAAGAGTTTGGCGTTCTTTACGATGTAGCGTGTGGGTGTCTTTTTCCACTTCAGGGCGAGTTGACATCCTCTTTTTCCGTCTTTTGCCTCTTGTGATTTAGGATTCAATTCAAGGAAAGCATCATAGTTTTTCAGTGCTGCCGCATATTTGCCTTCTTTGTGTTGCGACTGTGCGAGGTATAGGAATTTCATGCTGTCGGGATATGCGTAGCGGATGGCATTTTGGTAGGCAGCCGATGCGCGTGCCGACATGTTTATTTTACGGTAGCATTCTCCCATTTTGAAAGCAATCATGCCTCTTGTGGGTCTTTCCTCTCGCTTTGTCATCTTGTTGTAGACTTTGCGGTAGGTGTTTGCGGCATCATGATATTCGCCGCGTTCCATTTGTTCGTCTGCTACACTTAGTTTTGCGCCACCGCATCCCGTAAGGGTTATGCAGACAGTTGCCAAAATGGTGAATACTATGTAAAATTCCTTCTTCATCGTAACTATATCAACGGAAAACGCTCTTGTTTTATTGTATCATCTCAATAACAGGGAACTATCGCCGTAACTAAGGAAACGATAATCGTGTGCGAGTGCATGGTCATATATAGCCTGCCAATTGCCCTCAACGAATGCCGATACTAACAGCAACAGAGTGGATTGCGGTTGGTGAAAATTTGTAATCATTCCTCTTATTATACGGAATTTGAATGTTGGTGCAATCATAATCTGTGTGCTGCCTATGTAGTGGTCGGCTCCTTGGCGGTCAAGTCGGTCTATGATGGCTTGAAGGGCATCACGCGTGCTTATTTTGTATTCTTTTTCGTATGGAGCCCATTGCTTGACGCACAACTCCTCTTCTCCGGCATCGGGATTGTCGAGCAGTGTCACACCTATATAATAAAGGCTCTCTATTGTTCTGACCGAAGTGGTTCCCACTGCGATTACATTGCCTTCGGCATTAATCAGGTCGTTAAGCAGACTGCGTTCTACCGAAATGAATTCTGTGTGCATTGTATGGTCGCCAATGTTGTCGGCTTTGACCGGTTGGAATGTACCGGCTCCTACGTGTAAGGTAAGTTCACGACGTGTAATTCCTCGCTTGTCGCACTCGGCTAAGACTTCATCGGTGAAATGAAGACCTGCGGTTGGAGCTGCAACACTGCCTTCGATGTGTGAGTAAACAGTTTGGTAGTCGGTTGAATCGGACTCTTCGGTGTTTCTGTTTAAATAGGGAGGAATGGGAATTTCTCCTATTGCATCGAGTAACGACGCAAATGTTACGTTCTTGTTGTCCCAAGTGAAGATTATTTCAAATGCGTTTCCGCGTTGCTCGCCTCGAGTGGCGCATAGTGTCACCGGTAGCCCCTCTACGTTTACCTCTTGTTCCAAGCAGCCTTGCTTCCAACGTTTTGAGTTACCTACGAAACACAGCCAGCGGCATTCTCCCGAAGTCTGAAAAATAAGGGCGTAATCCCGTGGTAGAACAGGCTCAAGGCAGAATATTTCTATAGTGGCTCCGCCGTTGGGCTTTTGAAACCGCAATCGGGCATTGATGACCTTGGTGTTGTTGTAAACAAGCATTGAGTTTTGCGGCAGCAACCGTGGAACATCATAAAAATGCAAATCCTCGATGTTGCCATCCTTGTAGAACAATAATTTGCATTGTTCGCGCTTGGCAAGCGGATGCTTTGCAATCCGCTCATCAGGGAGAGGGTAGTTGAAATCCTGTATTTGAATCTCTTTTATTGTCATCGTTAAAACAAGTCGTATAAACTTATGGGGAAAGTTAACCTGATTATTCTGTATATATTGCGTTTTTGAGTTGTTCCAATGCGTTTAGTAACATTCCGCGTGAGTTTGCCACATTCAGGCGCATGTGACCTTCTCCTCCCTTGCCGAATGTTTCGCCGTCGTTAAGTGCAAGATGAGCCTTATTTACAAAGAGGTCGATTAAGGCATCGTGGCTGAGCTTTAGGCCTGTGCAGTCAAGCCAGATAAGGAATGATGCCTGTGGGCGTACCGGATGTATTCCGGGAAGATTTTCCTTGCAGTATTCTTCTACGGCTATGATGTTGTCTTCTATATACGGGATAAGTTCTTCAAGCCATTCTTCCCCGTATGTATAGGCTGCCTCGGTGGCTACTGTGGCGAACCATGTGGGTACATTTAATTCGTTTACTTGAAGCCATTGGAAGAACGGTTTGCGCAGTTCGGGATTTTTAACTACGCACCATGAGCTTGTAACCCCGGGAATGTTAAAAGTTTTTGACGGTGCACCGAAAGAGATACTCACCATTGCTGCGTCTTCGCTTACCGATGCAAACGGAGTATGCTTATGTCCGAACAGACCCAAGTCGCCATGTATTTCATCGCTCACAACCACCACATCGTATTTACGTGCCAGTCGTGCCACTTCAGTAAGCGTTTCCTTACTCCAGCATATTCCTATGGGATTGTGAGGGTTGCATAGCACCATCAGTTTGGGCTTTTGTTCTCTGAATATATTTTCAAGCCCTTCTAAATCCATTTCATAAGTGTCGTCTTTCTTTATAAGATCGTTGCTTACTACTCGGCGGTGGTTGCCTATAGCCACATTGCGGAACGGTGTGTACACAGGCTGCTGTATCACCACGGTATCGCCTTTTTGGGTGAAGAAATTCAAAGCGTAGGCATATCCTCTCACCACGCCTGCCACAAATGTTATTTCCTCATGGGCTACGTCCCATTTGTGCCGTTTTCTGATCCATTTGATAATGGAGCTCCAGTAGCTTTCGGGAGCTTGGGAATAGCCGTAGATGTGATGTGAAGCGCGTTTTTCAATGGCATCGCTGATTGCGGGGCATACCTCAAAGTCCATATCGGCAATCCACAGCGGACACAGGTCATCTCGTCCGAATACCTTTGTCAGGCAGTCGGTC